>CENJ01029037.1_pt1 | contig 42542 bp, 44 predicted proteins | sample 356161 | NCBI WGS metagenome assembly CENJ01 (sample SAMEA2619531, study PRJEB7988) | marine metagenome | biome: marine biome (ENVO:00000447); feature: surface water layer (ENVO:00002042); material: "saline water (ENVO:00002010), including plankton (ENVO:xxxxxxxx)" | depth 5 m | reverse complement strand
ACAACTTCAAGCACAGAAAAAGTTTCACAGGATATCCAGCATGTATCCAACAGCTCTAAAGAGGCACAGAAAGGCGCACACGATGTCCATCACGCAGCCGAAGAGCTTGCATCACAGATGCACAAGCTCCAAGAATCCGTAAAACTATATTTGCTTGATGCAAGAAAAGTTGTCTAGATACAGCACATCTAAAACAAGAAAAAAGGCAGTAAAACTGCCTTTAATCAAATCAATTACTTTTTTAAAAGCGGCTTAAATATGAAGCGCACGCTTATGAACAGCTAACGCAGCTTCTTTAACAACCTCAGTTAAAGTTGGGTGAGCATGACAAGTGCGCGCAATATCTTCTGCCGTTCCTTCAAATTCCATGACAGAAACGATTTCTTGAATCAGATCACCAGCATTAGGTCCAACAATATGACCGCCAAGCACTCGATCAGTTTCAGCACAAGCCAGAACTTTCACAAATCCTTCAGTCGCGCCCATTGCACGAGCACGCCCATTCGCCATAAATGGGAATTTACCAGCATTATACTTAATGCCCTCTTCCTTTAACTGTGCTTCCGTCTTGCCAACATTGGCCACTTCTGGCCATGTATAAACAACACCTGGAATACAATTATAATCAATATGACCACTCTCACCCGCTAACATCTCGGCAAGAACAACACCTTCATCTTCTGCTTTATGCGCAAGCATTGGTCCGCGAATAACGTCACCAATTGCATAAATACCCTCAACAGATGTTTCAAAGAATTCATCAACCTCAACGCGCCCACGCTCATCAAGCTTAACACCAACATTTTCAAGCCCTAGGCCTTCAACATATGGCTTACGACCAACAGCCATAAGAACAATATCAGCAACCATAGTTTCAGCATCACCACCAGCGGCTGGCTCAATCTTTAATGCTACATCCTTTTTGGTTGCGACTGCACTCGTTACTTTTGAGCCAAGCTTAAAGTCTATCCCTTGCTTAGCAAAAATCTTCTTAGATTCCTTATGAACTTCCTCATCCATTCCCGGTAGAATTTGATCAAGATATTCAACAACAGTAACCTTAGAGCCTAAGCGACGATATACAGTCCCTAACTCAAGACCAATAACACCACCACCAATAACAACCATGCTTTTTGGAACTTCTTTAAGCTCGAGTGCGCCAGTCGAAGAAACAATACGCTCTTCATCAATTTCAATGCCTGGCAATGAAACAACATCAGAACCAGTTGCAATAATAATGTTTTCAGCTTCGTATATAGTGCCATCCACACTCACCTTACCCGCTTCAACAATTTCACCAGCTCCCTCAATGCGTGTAACTTTGTTTTTCTTAAACAAAAACTCAACACCTTTGGTATTCGCTTCAACAACCTCAGTCTTAAAGCCCATCATTTTTTTCAGATCAAGCTTAGGCTTAACCTCAATACCAATATCCGCGAAATGATGCTCAGCCTCTTCAAACTTTTCGGAAGATGATAAAAGTGCCTTTGATGGAATACAGCCAATATTTAAGCACGTCCCACCAAGAGACTTACGCTTTTCTACACAAGCTGTTTTCAAGCCAAGCTGTGCACAACGTATAGCCGCCACATATCCACCCGGACCAGCACCAATAATAATCACATCAAATTTTTCAGACATTTCTTTTTCTTCCACAATATTTTCGAAAAGTTTTAAATCGTGCGATATTGATAGTACAAGCCATACAAAAAAACCAGCCAAAAATACTTACCATAATTAACTTGACAGGCCTCAGCTCATTAGTTTAGAAATTTCAAATACACGGTTTAGTAACATTAAAAAACAAGAGAGTAACAGGGAAATGCCGCAAAACATTGCAACTGTAATCAACTCAGCAAACGACGCTGTTTTGGAACAGGCTTCAAACACATTAAATACTTCTATAAACAATCTTCAAGTCTACGACATTCCAACTATTCTAAAAGAGCTACCATCCGGCCAAACTGTTGAGATGCCTTGGGAGCCTGAGGACAGCGTATGCATGGAGACATATGAAGATCTGATGCAATTCCCTGAATTGCTCGTAAGCTCACCTAATACGAGTTTAATCCCCGGCCATAAGTTAGATTTCACAACAGTAACAATGGCGTTCATTACAAAACCAGAAGCACCAGAACAGTTAAGAAACTATATGTTCCGGTCCAGATTTGAATTCGATTACAACTCTCTAATCCAATCCAGACAAAGAGGAAATTTAATTTTCACGGTTAAAGACGCAGGAAAAGCGACAGACCGTATGGAGCTTGAATTCAACAATCATAATAAACTTAACACAGCACACGCCATCAACGGCATAAAAACAAGATTCCATAGCGCTGTAAAAGACCGACCAGAACTACTTGCACTAGAGAAAAGCCATTTAGTTGTCGGGGCAAATATAGCCCTTTCAAGAGCAGTGTTCTTCACCTCTCACTTTGTAGAAAAACAAGAAGCATTTGTTATCGCTCAAAACTCTACTGACTTTTGTCGAAATTCACGACCAACCATGGCCGATAGACACGGCAAAACAAAATACGACGGCCTTCGCCTAGAAGGTGAAGGAGAAGCTGGTGCAATCGTTGCCCCTAAAGGACTAAGCATCGAACAACAGCGCTTAGCAGTTCAATCCTACCTAAACGATACTTGGGCAGCTGTTAAACTTAATGCTGAGCAAAACGACATCGCTCTTATCGACAATGAATATAACAAGGCCGAAATGGCACGCCATCAGGTAGATCAAACCTATGGACTTAAAAGAGCTTTGTCCGAACATGTAACTGCACGTAAATATAAAACAGATGTTTTCCTTAACCGTTTAAATGAGTTATTCGATGGAAATGCTCAAGGCTTAAAAGCAATGCCTTCACCTGAACAAATGCGCATTGCGTCTGGAGTGTATAAACTAGAGCATTTAATGCTTGATATGGGACAAACTGGATAAATTAGGGTTTTCTTTAGGATTTTATGTCTTAATAAAAATCCGCGGCTTTGCGGTAAGTTACGAAAGTAAGGCAAAATGTCTTTTGCAGAGTTAGATATACCAAGGGAGCATATAAACACAGTCATTTACTTAGATGAAATGGCTGACAAGCTCGGGCAATCTGTCTCAATAGACTGGGATGCACCTGACAAAGAAATCGCGGCCGATTTAATAAAACTAGCTAGTAAAATTGAAAAATATGGAGAAAACTCCGCCTACCCTGTAGGAGCAGTTTATTGGGGAACCGATATCGATGGGAGAAAATTCATACTCCCCACTGTAAACACAATTCCAGATAGAATAAAAGATCACCTCCCAGAAGGAGAAGAAAGAATAGGCTACGGTGAAAACGATTCGCACGCCACAGCCCATGCGGAAATGGTCGGCATTAACATTATGCCTAAAATTAAAGAAGTAAGCCTTGCCCTTCGCGTATCACCATGCACGACATGCCAAGAAGGTCTGAGCGTTTTCTCATCTAGCCACCATCATAGCGGACATATAAATGCTATTTATTTTGATGACAGCACACTAGAAGAACCTGCTGCAAAAAAACTTTGGCAATATTCAAGTAAGATGCTTCCGGAAATCGCTAAAAATGGAAAAATAGGACTATTTTCAATAGACACAGACACTGCTGAAATTAAAAAAGAAATCGCCCCGATACATAATGAAGGGCACAAAGATGTGCTAATCGAAAACCCAGTGCAAGTTCAAGTATTATTAGACGTAAAATCTTTTGATGAAATTGATACATCAGAAATACTGCTCATGACAAAAAGAGCCGCAAAAAAATCCACCATACCAAATAATAAAGAAGCAACTACACTAATCACCGAAGTCGATGGAAAGTTTATTGCGATAACAGCCGCCGCCGCCCTCCCCCCAGGATTCAAAGCCAGCGAGAGTAAACAGCACTTCGAGCATGATGAGAACACAAAAAAAAGAACATACAAATACGTAATGGATGCACTTAAGCGCTGCAAAATGACGGCAAAAGCGCTTGGGCTTAACACGCAAAATTCAATGGCTGTTTGCACACGCACCCCAACATCAGGCATGCTCATTAATGCTGTACTTTATGGCGTTGATAAGCTTGTCACAAAATCAGAATACAAATTAGAGCATATGTTCAACAACAACCCTGATGCGGATAAAGACACAACCTTACTTGCCCTTACAATTGGGAACAATGATACACCACCGATCATTAAACACCTTCACGCAACACAAAACGACTCTGCACAAAAAAAAATTCATAAACCAGAACTTATAAGAAAAAACAGAGAGCACGAACCGCACAATTAAAAAAGCCCCGCACAAAACGGGGCTTAAATTTTGGTCTATCTTCTAGAAATTATACATCAAGAACGAGTCTTGCAGGATCTTCAAGAGCTTCCTTAATACGAACAAGCGTAGAAACAGCCTCACGACCGTCAACAATACGGTGATCATACGATAGAGCAAGATACATCATTGGACGTGCTTCAATAGAACCATCTTTCATAACCATTGGACGCTGCACAATATTGTGCATACCAAGAATTCCAGATTGTGGTGTGTTCAAAATCGGAGTCGACATCATTGAGCCAAAAGTACCACCATTTGTAATAGTGAATGTTCCACCAGTCATTTCATCCATACCGAGGCGGCCTTCACGTGCACGTGTACCAAGATCAATAATCTTTTTCTCAATATCACCAAGACCCATCTGATCTGCATCACGAATAACAGGAACAACAAGACCTTGTGGTGTAGAAACAGCAACACTGATGTCATAGTAATTCTTATAGATAATGTCATCGCCAGAAATTTCAGCATTAACTGCTGGGAATTCTTTAAGCGCATTAACAGCGGCCTTTACGAAGAAGGACATAAAGCCAAGCTTAACGCCATGCTTTTTAACGAATTTATCTTGATATTCTTTACGAAGAGCCATAACAGGCCCCATATCTACTTCATTAAATGTTGTAAGCATTGCCGCAGTGTTTTGCGCTTCCTTAAGACGGCTCGCGATCACTTTACGTAGCTTAGTCATCTTCACGCGCTCTTCACGAGGACCAACTTCACGTGGTTCAGCAGGAGCTGAAGCAGGCTTAGACGCAGCAGGCGCAGGCGCTGCTGCCTTACCTTTATTCGTTTCAATAAAACTCTTCACATCTTCTTTAGTTAAACGCTCACCATCTGCAGCAGGCACTTGCGTAGCATCAAGGTTATTATCAGCAAGCATTTTGCGAACTGCTGGTGATGTCTTTGCTTCATCAGCAAGCTTAGCAGCAGGAACTGCAGATAAAGGCTCAGATGCCTGTTCCTTAGCCGTTTCCTCATTTGCCGCTGGCTTTTCTTCAGCCGCTGGTGCAGGCGCTGCACCACTACCAGAACCAAGTTCACCTAGAACTGCGCCAACTTCTACTGTATCGCCTTCAGCAACAATAATCTTAGCAATAACACCATCAGCAGGTGCATTCACTTCGAGTGTAACTTTATCTGTCTCTAGCTCAACGATTGCCTCATCAGCTTTTACCGCCTCGCCCTCTTTCTTAAGCCACTGTGCCACAGTCGCTTCACTAACAGATTCACCTAAAGTTGGAACTACAATTTCAGTCATACGAATTTCGCTCTTATTTTATATATATTAAAAAAACTCACCATTTATGTACGCCTGCCACGTAATAAAGGCAAGCCCTTAGAGCAAAAAACTTTTAGGAAAAATGCGACCAGCCCATATTTTTAACATTTACTTTTTGCCCCTGGCCATCATGTAATTCCACACCCTGACCTTCTTTAAAATGCCCTATCACCTGCACACCGCTGAAATGGGCAATATTTTCAGGAGAAACAGCCATTACAAGCTCATAATCATCCCCGCCGCACAGCAAGTCCTCAGGCTTAACAGCCTCAGCGTCTATCAACGTCTGAGCCGCTTTAGAAAACGTAAAGTTAGCCATATCCAAATGAGCACACAAACCCGAGTGATTAGCTATATGGTTTAAATCGGCTAACAACCCGTCCGAAATATCTGCGCATGCATTCACATACTTTTGCATGCCTATAAAATCCAGCCGTGGCTGCGGACGATAATAGCGATCACATAGGAATTCGCTATCATCACTAAAAAGTTCATTCTGAATAACCCGAAGCCCTAACAACGCATCACCAACAGCTCCCGTTAAGACGATCAAATCACCCTCTTTAGCGCCGCTTCGCGTCCATGCCTGCCCCTTCTTAACCAATCCCATAACTGTAATGGAAATCGAAAGCCCAGCCTTTGTTGAGGTCGTGTCTCCTCCAGATAGAAAAAGACCGAACTCTTTCTGCTCTTCATCCAAAGTTTTAGAAAATGAAGCTACCCATTCCTCATTACAGCTTTTAGGCAATGCTAAACCAAGTTGATAACATAATGGGCGCGCTCCCATAGACGCCAAATCAGATAAATTCACACGTAATGCTTTTCTTGCAATCTGCTCAGGATATGCATCAAAAGGAAAATGAACACCCTCATTCAATACATCAGTACTAATAGCCAGCTCACACCCCTCAGGCACATCAATCAACGCACCGTCATTTATAAGACCATCACGCGACAAGGGAGCAAAGTATTTTTCAATTAAAGAAAACTCATTCATACCTGTCTATCCGCATATCTCTTCATAAACATAAGCCCAAGCGTCCAAGGAACTTCTGCAATAACAGCAAATAGAATTGTTGCAGGTGAAAAATATAAAATCGCCAAACCAACGCCTATCCCCGTATTATTAACCCCCGAACAAATCATATATGTTTGCTTATCTTTAATATTCATATTTCTAGCAAACAGCATCGAAAACCCAAATAAAATGACAAACAAAAGACAGCCAATAAAAGTAATAAAACCGACCTCATATAAATTATTCAATATATAATCTCTCTCCATAGCCGTTACAGCCATCATCATGCCCCCAACACATAATGTTGAATACATCTGTGCATGATCGGAAATAAAGGATCTGACGCGTTTAACTTTTCGCGCTACGCTAAAATATACTAATGCAGGCAAGAATATCCCCACTCCCAACGTAATAAAAAGCTTAGCCACATCTATTTCAGCCTCACTTCCTGCAAATGTCAGAAGAAGCACAGGCAAAACAAAGGGCGCTAGGGCATTAGTTATAATAGTCCCTGAAAGGGCAAGAGATGGATTTGAGCGCGTCACCATAGCCACAGCAGTAGCAGAGGCACCAACAGGCAATAGCGCAACTAAAAACACACCAAGCGCATATTCAGGGATAAAAAAGAGCGCAACGTAATAGAGCGGTAAAGGTAGTAATAAAAAGCGGCAAACATAAAAATAGACAGCCGATTTCAAACTAATATGCCGAAGCTCATCAATAGTGACACGAGAACATGAGAAGAAAATCGCAATAGAAATCAACGTCATCGCACTAGCTTTGGGCAAATTCTCCAAGCCTGGAACGATAAGGCCAATCACTACAAAAAGCACAAGAACAATATTAAAGTTATTTTCTACAAAAGACTTAATCATTTAAACTTTTTAATTGAGCAAAACAGAAATAGCGAGAATATTATCCAAAAGCACGAATATATCTTTGCGGGTTCTCAATTGTGGAAGGAGACATATTCTTTGCACCAGCATGAATAGACATATTTCTTATAACATCATCCGCCGTCGGCATTTTCGAGAAACCTGCTCCCTTAGTAAATAAGAAACTACAGGAAGAAATAGGCTTAGAATATGCACCATATAAAGCGTCAATTTTCTGACCAAGCTTCATATCCGCTTCTAAATTGCTATTTTGATTAAGTCGCTCCAACATCTCAGCCGCAAGCTGTTTATCAATCCGCTTATCCAAAACTCTACTCGGCTCTCCCGCTCCGTTAAACAAAGTACGAATATGCACCTGCCTGTCTACATGCCATTCGGGTGTAGGATTCCTAAACGTTGACCGGCTATCAGGGCGAGAGCCTAAACATTTTCTCATTGCATAAGCTCCTAAAAACTCCAACACATACGAGAAATTCTTATCCATCGTCTCAACAAGCGGTTCCATCTCAGGCAATAACAGAGCAACATCCTTACTCTCTGATAAACGTTTTTTGAAACAGTCCAAATCACGTTCATCAAAACAATCTTTCCATAGCTGATCTATTTTAAGGGCCTGTTTTACAAACTCTGGGCTTGCCTCTTGCGCTGCAACTTTATAGGTCACGTCGACAGGCAAAGTAACCTCAACACCGACAATCCCATCATTAACAATTAGAAAACCATCCTCTAAGCAATTAGTTTGCACATACCCACCGGAACTAACTGCCCATTCTCTCTTCGTACCGTCCAAAGCCGAAATATGCTCAGGAAAACCCTCAGCATTCATAGCAACTTCAACTTTCGTGTCGAAAACGGCTCCCTTATACATTTATGTCATTTCCTAAATGCTGAGCATCCTGGGTAGAAAACCCAACATCAAAAACACGCGAATGACGAACACGACTAACTCGAGACTGCCCTTCTCGCATTTCAGGGCTCATATGAACAAGAAGATTTCGAATAAGGTTTTGAGAATTGAACTCTTTTGAAATAAACCCAGTACCATTCATAAAGGCAATACCGCCCGTAGAGAAACTCTTCAGTTTATCACTATATTGCTCCAATAAATTCCTATGAAGATTCTCCCTACTTTCCACAACGAAGCCTACACGTGATAAACGAAATAGCTCATCTGCAAATTCCTGTTCCACGCGCGCATCTATAAAAGACGCCGCATTACCACCATCATTTGAAAGAGCGCGTATACAAGAACGAGAATCTACATGCAGCTGGGGAGTTGGAAAACCTTGATCTCTATTTGTTTCAACCACAGTACCACGATAACATTTTGCCATCTGATACATAAAGTCTAGTGTAAAATGGTAATCAGCCTTAACCTTATCAATATAAGGACGAACAATTTCAATATCTCCTTGATATTGCTGCTCTACATATTCTAACTTTCGATCAAACCATTCACGAGACTTTGCACGATCATCATGCTGCACCATTTTCCATGCATTATCCACTTGAGTGACCAAATGTAAAAACTGAGGATCAGCATCACGAATACGCTCTTTAAATTGATCACTATAAGAGGGAGCATAATCAACACCCGTAATTCCATCATGGGCAATTAAAAAAGCATCTTTAATTTCGTTGGTAACAACTACACCGGCTGGACTAACTTCCCAACGACGATCACTCCCATCAAGAGCAACAACATGTGTTGGGTAGCCTTGATCATCATTTAAAATATCAACTTTTGTGTCTAAAACCGCCTCATGAATCATCGTATAAACCTTTTACAGTAACAGTGCAATTATGTCAATAAAACGTCTTTATATTCATGATAAACTGGACCATGTCCATCCCCAACGCTCAACTGAACTGCCGCTTCAATAGCACCCTGAATATATGCCTTCGAATGAAGGACAGCTTCACTCATATTAAATCCCTTCGCTAGATTTGCAGCGATAGAAGATGACAAAGTACATCCTGTGCCGTGCGTATTTTCGGTTTCAACCCTCACTCCATTGAATGTTTCAACATCCCCACTCTCAAGTGCAAGAACATCTGGACTTTGTTCACCTTTAAGATGACCACCTTTGAGCAAAGCAGCATTACAGCCAAGCTCAAGTAAACGTGGTGCGAATACCTCCATATCAATGACCGCAGATCTCATAAGCTTTTCTGCTTCTGGAATATTAGGTGTTATAAGGCTCGCAAGCGGTATAAGTAATTCTTTCAACGCACTCACAGCCTCAGGTTCAATCAGACTATCTCCTGAACTTGCGACCATGACAGGGTCAAGAATAATGTGCTTGGGTTTATATTCTTCCAATACTTCAGCAATAACTTCGATAGAATTAACATCTGGCACCATACCAATTTTCACAGCATGCACATCAATATCATCAAAAACACTGTAAAGCTGCTCTTGCAAAAATGTCACAGGTGGAACATGTACATCACGAACTCCAAGCGTATTTTGTGCCGTTAATGCAGTTATCACGCTCATCCCATAAACGTTATGAGCTGAAAAAGTTTTAAGATCAGCTTGAATACCCGCTCCGCCGGATGGATCCGAACCAGCAATTGAAAGAACATTAGGAACCATTCTCTCGCGCCTCCTTAACAACATCTAAAAACTCACGCGCAGCAGCTTCCGGCCTCTCAGCACCGCTAATTGAACGCATCATAGCAACACCTTGCGCACCAGCTTTAATAACTGGCGCAGCATTTTGTGGCGTTATCCCGCCAATTCCAACAACAGGCACAGGTGAAAGCGAAGAAATCTTAGCAAATTCCTTATCCCCTAAAACAGGCTTACCTTTATCTGTTTTAGTAGGATAAAATGGACCAGTACCAACATAATCAACAATCTCAGGGTCAACCGCAGCCATATGCTCGGGCGTAAAGGCCGTTAAGCCAATTATTGCATCTCTACCAAGTTTCTGCCTTGCCTCAGCAGGTGATATATCCCCCTGCCCTATATGCACCCCGGCCGCACCAACTGCAAAAGCGGCATCTACATAATCATTAATCAACAAGGGGACACCTGTGGGTGCAAGCCACTCTTGAAGCATGGCAGCCTCTGCCAACACATCATTTATAGGATCAAGCTTATTGCGGTACTGTACCAAGGTCACACCACCTTTCACAGCCATCATTACCACATCGACAATATCACGCCCATCACATAAGGACGGGTCAGCAACAAAATATACAGACAGATCAAATTTGCTCATAAAAACAGTTATAAAAGTCTAGAAGCACGATTAAAAACATTATCTCAAGGATATACAAAATTAAGCTTAGCCTTAATCATCTTCTCATCTTTATGAGAGGAAGCATTCGCGTTTTCTAGCTTATAAAAATTGTTATAACCATGCGCTTTGAAAAGCGGTAGCGATATGTCAGTTAAGGAAACCAATCTCGTAATCATAAGAGAATTAGAGCAATAGAGTAAAATCTTAGTGTCTTTAGAAGGCACAAGCGCCTCGAGCTTTTCCGCCTTAATATCCGCCCCCAAATGCTTAGCGCCCCGAACATGCCCACGCGCATATTCTTCTTCACTACGCAAATCCAGAATAACTACATCAGGATCCTGCATAGCTTTTATAAACTCTTGCATCTCGAGGGTATGCTCATCGAATTGAAACTCTTCAATGAGCTTACGATATTCAGGAGTCGTCATAGAGCCAATCATGACAGAGCTCTCTGTAGTTACAGCAACGTCACCTTGTGCATAAATATCGGACGGCATAAATACCGTGAATAAAAAGAAAGCCTGTAGAAAAGCTTTCTTCATATTTTAAACGCTAAGAGCTTCATTAATGAGCTTCTCTTGCTCAGCCTTATGACGGCTCATAAGACCTGTAGCAGGTGCCGCTGCCGCTTCACGTCCGACATAAACTGGACGTTTAACCTTGATATTCGCTTCAACAAGAGAAGCTTCAATCTTACGGTCAACAAAGTGCCAATAACCTTGATTTTCAGGTTCTTCCTGACACCAAACTACGTCAGCGTTTTTAAACGGCTCTAATTCTGTTGCAAGTGCTCTTGTGGCAAACGGATAAAGCTGCTCAAGACGAAGTATCGTCACGTCTTTAATTCCACGTTCACGGCGCTCAGCAAGAAGATCATAGTAAACCTTACCTGTACAAAGTACGACGCGCTTAATCTGATCATTTGCAACAAGCTCATGACGGTCATCATCCCAAAGAATACGGTGGAACGTACTATCATCTGAGAACATACTTACATCAGACACAACAAGCTTATGACGCAGAAGTGACTTAGGCGTCATAATAACAAGCGGCTTACGGAAATCACGGTGCATCTGACGACGAAGAACATGGAAGTAGTTTGCTGGTGTTGTACAGTTCACAACCTGCCAATTATCTTCAGCAGCTAACTGTAAAAAACGTTCCGGACGTGCTGATGAGTGTTCAGGTCCCTGCCCCTCATAACCATGCGGCAAAAGAACAACAAGACCAGACATACGTAGCCACTTAGATTCACCAGAACAAATAAACTGATCGAACATAACCTGCGCACCATTGGCAAAGTCACCAAATTGAGCCTCCCATAGTGTTAACGTTTTAGGATCAGCAAGTGAATAACCATATTCAAAACCAAGAACAGCCATTTCAGAAAGTGGACTATCATGCGCTTCAAATAAAGGTTGATCAGGGGAAATATTGTTAAGCGGAATATGCTTCTTTTCTGTCATTTGATCATACCAAATAGCATGACGATGAGAAAACGTACCACGGCCAACATCCTGACCAGACAAGCGAATTGCATATCCTTCTTTCAACAAAGAACCAAATGCTAACGCTTCACCGGTCGCCCAGTCAAAACCTTCACCTGTTTCAAGCATCTTTGATTTAGCATCCAGAACACGCTGAAGCTTTTTATTGATGTTAAAATCATCTGGAACAGATGTCAGGACTTTACCAATCTCTTGGAGGTCATCCTTAGAAATATCCGTATCACCACGCCTTGCATCGCCGTGCGCAACCTTTAGACCATCCCAAGCGCCGCCAAGGAAGTCCGCTTCATTTGGCTTATAGCTCTCAGTCGCCTTAAACGCAGCTTCAAGCTCTTCAAAGCACTTATCGTAATAGCCATGACCTTCTTCTTCTGAAATCACGCCCTCAGACACCAGCTGATTAATATACTTAACACGCGTAGTATCTTGCTTAGCGATCTGCTTATACATTAAAGGCTGAGTGAACGCAGGCTCATCGCCCTCATTGTGGCCATAACGACGGTAACAATACATATCGATCACAACATCACGCTTAAACTTCTGACGGAATTCAGTCGCAATACGTGCAACATGAACAACAGCCTCAGGGTCATCACCATTAACGTGGAAAATAGGTGCCGCTAACATCTTAGCTACATCAGTCGAATATGGACCAGAGCGAGAGAATTTAGGCATTGTAGTAAAGCCAATCTGGTTATTAATCACAATATGGATTGTACCGCCTACACGGTAACCAGGAAGCTCAGAAATCATAAGTGTTTCAGCCGTCACACCTTGACCAGCAAACGCCGCATCACCATGAAGTAGTAATGGCAGAACGGTTGCATCCTCAGAACCACCGCGCTGCATCTGCTTAGCACGAACCTTACCCGTAACAACAGGATTTACAAACTCAAGGTGAGATGGGTTAGCCGTCAGAGAGAGGTGTATATTATTACCATCAAAATCTCTATCCGATGATGTTCCCAAGTGATATTTAACATCAGCAGACCCTAAAACATCATCTGGTGTTGAAGACTGCCCCTGAAACTCAGCAAAGATAGTTGTAAACGGCTTGCCCATGACATTAGCAAGTACGTTGAGACGGCCTCGGTGCGCCATACCAACAACAATTTCCTCAAGACCAAGCTGACCACCGCGCTTCATAATTTGCTCAATCATAGGGATCAAGGCCTCACCACCATCAACACCAAAACGCTTAGTGCCCGGGTATTTCTTGTGAAGGAATTGCTCAAATCCTTCTGCGGCAGTTAGACGCTCAAGGATAGCTTTCTTACCTTCTGGTGAAAACACTGTTTTATTCAGCGGCTCCTCAATACGTTCTTGTATCCATGATTTTTCTTCAGGATCAGAAAGGTGTGAAAACTCAACACCAATATTTCCACAATAAGTCTGTGTGAGTGCAGAAATAACTTTATTAATTGTCGCATACTCAAAACCAAGTACACCGTTTAAGAATATCTCCCGATCATAATCCGCCGATGTAAAACCATAATGCGCAGGATCAAGCTCTGGGAAATACCCCTTCTCTTTCATACCTAACGGGTCAAGGTTAGCCATACGGTGACCACGCGCACGATATGCACGAATAAGCATCAAAGCGCGCACAGAATCTTGTGCCGCACGTTTTAATTCATCACCTTTTGGTTTCGCACCAGCAGGTACTTTCACCTGATCTTCAACGGCACCTTCATCATTTGCAGCAACACTACCAAATGCGCGCACATCCTTACGATTTTCCTCGGGTGTCCAGCTCGCACCTGCAAGTTCTTTAAGCAATTCAACTTCTGCATCATCAAGACTTGAGAAAAACGCCTGCCAGCTCTCATCAACCTTCACAGGATTTTTAAGAAATTCCATATATAAATGCGCAACATATTCCGCATTTGGGCCAGAAACGGCAGTAAGGTTTGCAGCGTCGTGTGTCATTATTTTTTGCCTCTAGATAAAGGGTAAATTTATTTTTTTTATACTCGTCACAATGGACTTAATCTTTTCCATTGCCAAGGTCAAGAGCGTATATACACATCCAATAAGATGTGGCGCATTAATCTTCTTTCAATATGGCTTTCAACTGAGAAATAACCTCATCCTCAGCAGCACTTACATTCATTGGGTGATCTTTATCATCCGCGCTTAATGATGAAAATCCAGATGTAATTTTACCAATCAAAGCGCCGAAAACTCCGCCTTCTGGCTCTTCATCATCAAATTCACCGAACTCACCAAAGGCACGTGCAACTGTAACACTCACCTCATAAAGCGCCATTTTATAATTCTTCAAATCCTGCTTGGAGCCAACACGGCGCATCACAGCAAGAGCGTTTTTCACTTCTGGCAAAACGTTATAAGCATCATCAGCCCAATCCTCAAAGCGCTCTTTCCTAACAAAGACTTCACGCGCAATATCATCAACCAGACCAGGTCCATCGTATTTCTTGGCTACTGCACGGATACAAACGACAAGAGCCTTCATCTCTTTCTCGTCATCTTCCTCACCATCAACATCATCCGCATGAGAAACCCACACACCAACTTTGTATAAAACACTAGAAAGAAGCTCTACTTCCTCTTCGGTAAATACTGATAATTCGCTCATAGTTCAGACCTTTAGATTGCATAATCGATATTAAGTGATGAAGCGACAAGCTCTAAAGCCACCCGCTCTCTAGCAGAAATGTTTAAAAACTCATCATATGTTTTATAAACATGCCCATCTTTCTGAGCTTTATATTTTTGCTTCATATAAAGTAATTTTAGTCGTATTTCAGATAAGAAACCTAGATTTTCAACTTCACGGAAGGCAAGCGCAACCGCCTCACCAACTTCCATAAGGTGCCTTTTAAAGCCACTAACCTCTTTATCATCAACATGAAGCTTTAATAACGAGACCGCCGCCTTGCAATCCTTAGGCACATTGGCAATTTCCTTATCCCAAACAGGCCATTCACGTTGCTGTTTTACAGTTTCACTAATAATGTACTGCACAGTTTCACAGCCAAAAGTTTCACCAGAGAAACCAATCAAAAGGTTTTTAAGCACCTTTAATTCTTCCTCATCAGAAACGTCACCTCCCGATGTATCACTCTGAGACACCCATTGCCCCACCCGATAAGGCAAGCTCACCAGTAGTTGTCGTTGATCATAATCAAGATTATCTAAAAAGCTCATACGCAAGCCTCTCTAAAAACACCATTTTCGATTCCACAGCATACATAATAATTGCCATATCTTCAAACGCATTTAGACACAAAAAAAGCGCTCAATTTGAGCGCTTTTTAAAATCTTATAAATCAAAGCTTATGCTGCCATTGCTTCAAGCATTGCTTTACCAAGACCCGCAGGACTTTCAGATACTGCAAAACCAGCATTCGCCATAGCCTTCATTTTCGCAGGCGCCGTATCATCCGCACCAGAAATAAGAGCACCAGCATGGCCCATACGCTTACCTGGAGGCGCTGTTGCACCAGCAATAAAGCCAGCAATAGGCTTCTTGTTTGATAGGCCTTTATAGTATTCAGCCGCTTCAATCTCAGCTGTTCCACCAATCTCACCAATCATCAGAATACCTTCAGTTTCTGGATCATTCATGAACAGATCAATACAATCAATAAAGTTAGTACCATTCACAGGGTCACCACCGATACCGATACATGTTGACTGACCAAGACCAACCGCACCTGTTTGTGCAACAGCCTCATATGTCAATGTACCAGAACGTGACACGATACCAATTTTACCGCGCTTATGAATGTGGCCTGGCATAATACCAATCTTACACTCATCAGGTGTAATAACACCCGGGCAGTTTGGACCGATCAGACGTGTCTTAGAGCCTTCAAGTGCAGCCTTAACCTTCACCATATCCAAAACAGGAATACCCTCTGTGATACAGATCGCTAGATCAACTTCAGCTTCAATCGCTTCGATAATCGCTGCAGCTGCGAATGGAGGCGGCACATAAATCACAGATGCATTACAGTCAGTAGCATCTTTAGCTTCCTTAACAGTGTTAAACACTGGAAGACCTAGATGCTCTTGACCACCTTTTTTAGGTGTAACGCCACCAACCATATTTGTACCATAGGCAATAGCTTGCTCAGAATGGAATGTTCCTTGCGCACCAGTAAAACCCTGACAAATAACTTTTGTATCTTTATTTACTAAAACTGACATAGCTTACGCTGCCTCCGCTTGTTTTGTTGCTGCAACAACTTTTGCTGCTGCATCTTCTAGATTGTCTGCTGCTATAATTGGAAGACCAGAACCAGCCATCAGCTCTTTACCCTTCTCAACATTTGTACCTTCAAGGCGCACCACAAGTGGAACCTTAAGATCAACTTCTTTAGCCGCCGCGATTACACCTTCAGCAATCACGTCACACTTCATAATTCCACCAAAGATATTAACGAGAATACCTTTAACATTTGGATCAGAAAGAATGATTTTGAAAGCAACTGTTACACGCTCGGCCGTTGCACCACCACCAACATCCAAGAAGTTCGCAGGCTCACCGCCATGAAGCTTGATAATATCCATTGTAGACATAGCAAGACCTGCGCCGTTAACCATACAACCAATGTTACCATCAAGACGCACATATGATAGCTCATTGTCATGCGCTACTTTCTCATTAGCATCTTCTTCACTCTCATCACGAAGAGCAGCCACTTCTGGGTGACGATATAGAGCATTAGGATCAAAGTTAATCTTTGCATCCAAAGCCATCACATCATCGCCAGCAAGAATCAGTGGGTTAATCTCAACAATCGCTGCATCTGTATCAATGTAGCACTTGTAGAGGTTCTTAAAGAGTGTCATAGCACTGTCCTTAGCGGCACCTGAAAGCTCAAGCGCATCCGCAAGCTCAGCTGCATCCCCATCAGTAATACCGCCAACAGGGTCAATCGCAACGCGTTTAATCGCATCTGGATTTTCCTCAGCAACTTCTTCAATCTCCATACCACCTTCAAGAGACACCATGAATGTCACCTTAGAAGTCGCGCGGTCCAAAAGAACTGAACAGTAATATTCTTTTTCAATGTCTACACCGTCTGTCACATACAAACGCTGAACTTCTTTACCTTCAGGGCCAGTCTGCTTAGTCACAAGCACTTTACCCATCATTGCTTCTGCAGCAGCTTTAACTTCGTCAATTGTCTTACATAGACGAACACCGCCCTTACCTTCAGGGTTATCCGTGAAATGACCTGCACCACGTCCACCTGCATGGATTTGTGCTTTCACAACATAAAGAGGTATATCGCCAAGCTCTTCAGCCGCCTTAACAGCTTCATCCACGCTCATAGCAGGGATACCAGCCGGCACAGCAACGTCATACTTCTTCAACAGTTCTTTTGCTTGATATTCATGAATATTCATTTTGTTTGTGCTCTCCACATTAATTGGGAATCAAATATATCAACATCCTTAAACCCGCTTCAGAACATTTGCAACCCCCCTTTCGCACAAACAGGACTTATTAATACAATGTTAATCATTTCTTAATTCTTATTTACTACAATGTGCGATAAGTACTATAATAAGGAAAATAATAATAACAAAATCAGAGGATATATGGCGGCCGAACAAGTAATAGGAAATGCAACAGAAAATGCTTCAGAAAGCATAGCAGTTCTTGACGCCCTAAAACAGTTTGAATCACAAAACTCCCCACTAGATATTTCACCGCTAGTTAAAGCAATTGAAGAGGCTGATGCAAAGCAAGCTATCAAAGCCGCATCAGACATTTTTTCAGGCGATACATCCAACCCTCAAAAAATGTTAGATATATATAACGATGTATTGAAAGGCTTAGATAAGACCGCCGCATCAACTGCTTATAGCCATCGACACACTGATATTGAGCTTCGAAAGAAAGAAGAAAGAGCCGCTGCTGCATTCCTCAGCACGTTAGCAAATATTATCGCAATGAATGAGTTCTTTGACAAAATGCTCACAGAAAGTGCAAGAGCATTAGAACGAGTTGAAGAAATTGCAACAGGATTAAGCGATGACATCGACAGAACTCGTCAACATATTAAAGAAAACATAGACCCAGCCGACGCAGCAAAGCATCACGAGTTCCTAAATGAAGTAGAACAGGAAATGAACGATCACCTTGAACAAGCAAGGAGAGCTCATGGTGCTAATATCGAACTCACTGAAAATATTAAAGACAAAATAAAATTTCTACCAGATGAGCTCAGAGATAAAATAGCTTCGACTTTCGCAGCCGCAAAAGATGTTCACCTTATAGCGATTACAATTCCAGGTTCAGATAGAAAAGTTCACGCTTTATCTAAAGACGAAGACGGGTACTTCATCACAACAGAAAATGGAGAACGTGTAAGTGTCGACGCAGAAACCGCACAAAAAGTTGTAGAAAGAAACCCTAAAGCTAAATTTGGCAACGAAGCTCCAGAAAAAGTTGCTGAACTTGAAAAACTCTACAATAAGATCAAAGAATATTGCGAAGAGAATGGCCTAGAAAATGAGCTTCACAACGTTGAGGATATGGCGCTAGCTATCCAGCAAAACACAATAAAAATAAGAGAGCACGAACAAGCTCTTAGGGACCTTCAAGAAAAGCTCAATGACTACAAGCTGAATGTCCTTAATATGACAAGCGAACAAAGAAATGAAGCTGTAAAAGATATTGTAGCAGCAGAAGAATTAGTTATAAAAACTAAATACGCCGCAGAAGATACACTTCAAGCTAACCAATCTATTATTGAAAAAGGACTTATCTCATTTGACCAAGCCATTATAAAACTCGAGGCCGCTCAGAAGCAACTCGATGTTATAGAAGCACAAACTAAACTAGCCAATGATGAACTCTTTAAGTATGGCGGCCGTCATGCACAACTTCAAAAGGAGCATGGTAACTGGTTCACGGAACTTGGTTCAAACGTCGGCCTAGACAGCAAATTTGGCGCAGACATCTTCATTGGATTAAATAGTTCAGTCTCTTGGACAGGATTGGATATCTTTAAATCAGATACGATCACAGCATGGAACGACTCAATCAAGACAGAGGACGGCAAGCATGTATTCCGTGACAATGAAACGGGTGAGCTTTACACATACGATGCGGATTCTGGCGAAAGAACAGTAATTGACGACGCAAAAGAACGCGGAAAATATTACGAAGAAGCATATAGCCAAGGTAAATTATTCAGAAATGAAACCCCATATTCAGAAGACCCAAATAATACATTTGACGACACCATTACAGCAATGCTTGATGCAGACAAGCTTAGCGACCAAGCAAAAACACAACTACTTGACCCCGCAAGAGAAGCTGTAAGACACGCCAAAGAGCAAGCACAGAAAGCCTGTGACGAGCAAGAAGGAAGCCTATATGAGCAATGTTCAGCACAGCTCAATGCCCTAACAACAACACAAGCTTTATCGGTGCCAACAAGAGACACAGGAAGCAAGCTAGAAAAAGGGCTTCACTTACAGAATTTCAATGCCCAAGCTCCAAAAACGAATCCAACCAGCGTTGTTGAGACTTACACCCCTAACAATGATGCGGATACAAACGGAACAAAAACCATCATAACGCCAGTCGGCCTTTTCGGCTCATCACAATAATTAACAATTTATTAACTTCTCATCTATATAATGAGTTCAGCAATAACTATGTGTTAATTTAAAAGTAATATTTAAGCGATTAAAGGCAGACCATGGCAGACGATAATAACGAACAGAAACAGACCGCAGAATCATACAGATACGAAGCTGCGAAAGAAACTGGCTTACATGGTGCAAAAGACTACCAAAATGTGAACGCAGATAGCCATACCCTTGGTGGACATAGTAAAGTAGACCAAGCTGCTATTCTTAAACGCGCTGAACAAGATCAGGCAGAACAAGTCCGCATTCAAAACGAAGAAGTTGCTCGCGCAGCAGAAGATGCTAGAACACAAGATGGACAGCAACAATGGCAACAAGACGATCAACTAAATTTTGACCGTGATCTTGGAGCAGAAGCGCGGTGGGGCATTATCATGATTACGTTGAACGCGATTACGCTCGGAGGCTTCAGCCGAGATGGAAGCGTTGATTTAAGCGACTTACGTGAAACACTAGGTTTCGAACCCAATGATTCTGAAGTAGCACTTATACAAGACGAACTAGAACAAGAGAACATCCAACTCACAGACAGCCAGCAATATAATTCAGATGAACCTGAATTCGATGCTGATCAATACGTTTCATATGCTGATCAATATGTAAGAACAGAGGACGAAATTGAGGCGGCACGTAAAGCTGAACAACAAGAGAGACTTATAGACGCTATTGCGCAACATAAAATTGAACAGAATCTACAAAATGCAAATAAACCATCATCCCCTTCATTTGGCGGCAATAACGGCGGCATGATGTCATAAATGAAGGTTAATAGAGGGAAATAAGATAAACAATGGCAACAAAAACTGAGCCTAAGGCCGAAGAAAACGAGACAGGCGAAACTGTCCTTACTGCGGCTGAAAAAATCGAAGAGAACAGAAGAGCTGCTCACGAAAAAGCTGTGAGAGAGGCTGAAATCAGGCTTTCTCAAATTCACGACCAAAGCTATCAAGACAGAAACAATCAAACCGTTATAACCGGCGATAACAAAATGCCGTGGCAGCGAATGCTTCTCGACTTTTTGGAAGTCTTTAAATCACTATTTGATCCAGAGCTTCGCGAATACCTCGCTGTGATAAGAGATCAAGAAGATGATTATGTCGATCCAACAATAACAGCCATCGGAGAAGATAACCTAATCAATGTGCACTCAGGCGAAAAAGTGAAAATCGTCCTTGCGCCGCCTGTTGAGCAAAAAGATCCATCAATAGTTGAGAAAGACTTAGGCTTAACCTCCGATAAGGTCGCTAGCACAAGACCCAAAACATATTCGCATGCGGAAACATTATCACTAAATGTCCCCATAATTGGCGGTGCCTATGAAAAACTGGTGCAGCTTATAGAACATTATGAATCCAAGGGCGATTATAATGTTGTTTACAACTACGAAAACAAGCATGGCCGAGGAAAAATTGGCCTTCAGCCTGGCGACAAAACACCAGGTGGCCTAGTCGTACCGGACGTAACCAAATTGACATTAGATCAAGTCCAAGAATGGCAAAGCAAATACTTAGAAGAACAATACACCATAGGCGGCATAGCGAGAGGAAAAGGTTCATCTGCATTGGGGTCAAGGCAGTTCATAAAAACCAGATTAGAAGACCTAGAAGAAAACAGCCCTTCAATTTCAGGTAACATGATATTTGATGAGGCTGGACAAAAACTTTTAACGCAGGCCAGCCTATATAACATTATTGATCGCACATTGGATAAGGCACGTAAAAAAGGCCTAACCCAAGAAGAGACAATAGAGCTATTGGGTGAAAATGTTGCAAATGAATGGGAAGGCTTACGCAGAGTCCCAGAAGAACAAAGGCAGCAGCTAATGCGCTCAATCGTGACTGATAAAGATACAATGGCACAATTGAAAACAGCCTATAATGACACTCCACCACCACCCGGAATGTCATAAAAAATACAGTACAAAAACAAAAACCCCCGCAAATATACGGGGGTTTGTTAATTTTAAGACTAAAGTCCTTAACTTAAAAGATCTTCTACAGCCGCTCGTTCCTCACGCAACTCCGCATCTGTAGCATCCATCTTCTCACGAGAGAATTCATTTATATCAAGCCCCTGGACAATTTCATACTTACCTCCAGAACATGTTACTGGGTAACCATAAATAACACCCTCTTCTATGCCATATGAACCATCCGAAGGAATCCCCATTGAAACATACTCACCTGCAGGCGTACCAAGTGCCCAATCACGCATGTGATCAATCGCAGCAGATGCCGCCGATGCAGCAGAAGAAGCACCGCGTGCTTTAATAATCGCTGCGCCACGCTGCTGTACGAGCGGAATATATTCATCCTTATACCAACCATCATCAACCATAGAGCTCGCCGCTTCACCGTTGATAGTTGTATGATGAATATCTGGGTATTGTGTGGCAGAATGGTTCCCCCAAATGATAACATTTTTCACATCTGATGCATGAACACCTGTCTTTTCAGCTAACTGGCTCATCGCACGGTTATGGTCTAAGCGAACCATCGCTGTAAAACAATTAGGATCAAGGTCTGGCGCATTTTTCTGCGCGATAAGAGCATTTGTGTTTGCTGGATTACCAACAACCAAAACTTTAACATCACGGCTAGCATGATCATTTAGAGCCTTACCTTGAGGCCCAAAAATACCGCCATTAGCAGAAAGGAGATCTTTACGCTCCATACCGTCTTTACGTGGCATAGAGCCAACAAGAAGCGCAAAATCCACATCCTTGAATGCAACGTCCAGCTGATCTGTCGCTACAATATCCTTAAGCAGTGGAAACGCACAGTCATTAAGCTCCATAACAACACCTTCAAGTGCACCCAGTGCAGGCGTAATCTCAAGCAAATGAAGAATTACAGGCTGATCCTTACCCAGCATATCGCCTGACGCAATACGGAACAAAAGCGCATAACCGATTTGACCTGCGGCACCGGTAACAACAACGCGAACTGGATCTTTCATGGGACTAACCTTTCTTTATAAATTGTCCAAAAATTTTTTCTACAAAAGGCTACAATCTTTAATGCTTTAGGGCAAGAACAGATGATGTGCTATTTTATGATTTCTATCACACCACTATTAAACACAGTGATAATAACGCCGAGTGCCAATAAAATAACACCGAAGAATAATTCAGCCTTATCCTTACCGCGCGGGTGATCTATAGCCAATAAGGACGTTTTTGGGTTATTCGGGTCATATATAATCTGGGCAGGAGCCCCTTCAATATATCGTTCACAAAACCAATCAACATCCTCTTTCACAATCAAATCACCACCAAAAAGAATACGTGTGCCCTCATATTGCTGGTCAGCAACACTATAGCTGTATTTAGTACTTAAGAAATATTCACGGTAACCATCACCCTCCGCGCCAATTACTTTTGCACCCTTGCCAGTTTTTTTGATGCGATCAATACGCCCCTTAACCACAGGCCATGAACGCGCTTCTTCTTTTTGCTTTTGAATTTTTAAATAGGTGACAATGAGCCAAATACCGCCAATAAAAACCGCCACACCCGCCACGAGAGCTGTATAATTTACATCCCCCATAATTAAGCCGCACGCTCAAGCCCTAAGAAATCCAGCTGCCAGCTAAGCTCATCTTCATCAAGTGGGTAATCCGTCCCCCCCTTAGGGTAAATCAATTCTTTTGGCGCGATTTGGGCAAGCTCCTTTTGCAATTGAAACGCTGTGCGCATGGAAAGCCCTGCTGCCCAGCTCATTGCAACTATTGCTTTTGGAGCTTTTGTTTCAATAATTTTTTCTATTTCTTCTATTTGGCTACGTGTTTTCTTTGCTATTGCCAAGATAACAAATTCCTTTTCACGCATAGCAAGCGCATCTGAAATAACTTCGTCATTTAAATCACCAACTTTTTCAAGTCGCTCAAGCTTTTCAAACGGTGTTTCCTCAGTGGATTCATCTACGAAATCAACGCGGCGCCTAAATGCAGTAGCAACCTCCTCCATTGTTTCGCTATCAAGATCACTACGGTTCATCAGCAAATCACGAACAGATGCATCAACATATTCCGCTAATGCCTTTGCGACCGACCCAGGAAGAGATTGCCTCACAGCAATTGGCTCATGCCATTCAGGCATAGAACGAGCCATCTCAACAATCTTTTGCAAAGTATTCGCTGAAATCAGAGCATTATTATTACCGATAAGAGCACGTCCACCCATCACATCCCGAGTATCTATAACCGCATCAGAAACTTCTGCACTAACCTCGCTACGCTGTGCAACAGCTTCAATGACCCAACTAGCAGGATGCCCCTTTAAAATATCAAGCAAATCATCATCTGAAAGAGCGGCACAAAATCGAAGAATCGGCTCAGAAACCTCACGTTCAACATCACGCGCAAGCTGCCCAGCAATTTTAGGCGGCGTTTGTGCCAAGTCTTTTAAAGTGGAGGAAAGTGCAACACGAATTTTTAACACCTCATCAAGCGCAAGCGTACCAAGCGCTTGCACTGTATACGCATAAAGTTGACTTTGCTTATCTTCAGCAACATCCGGTAACAGCTGCATTAAACGTTTTGCAAGCGATAAACGGACATCTTCATCCTGGTCTTGTGCTAAATTTGGCGCCACATGAACCGGCGCAGAATTATTCTCAGCAACAGCTTTACGCACCTCGGCGCTTGGATCTTTTTCTGCCAAGTAATACAGCATTTCTTTATTTGTTTCCGAAGATTTAGCAAGCGCAATACGCTCACTTAAGTCTGCTGATTGCAAAGCCTTCCTTTGCTCAACATACTTTTTCGGTTTCTTCGTAAAAAACTTAGAAAACATTTTAGCCATAACTATAGAATATCAAATAGTTACCAAACTGCACTAAAAAATTTATTTTTCTTTTTCTATATAGTCTTTTGATTGCATTTCATTAAGGCGGCTAATCGTACGGTCAAATTCATATGCATGATCTGCACCCGTATATAAGCGATCAGGTGTTGTTGCCGCACTGACAACCAAACGTGTTCCAGCTTCATACAAAGCATCGATTAAAATCATCAAACGTTTTGCCTCATTTCGGCGGTCATATCCCAGTTTAGGTATGCCCTCTAAGAACACAGTCTCATAGCGTTCTGCTATAGCAATAAAATCTTCAGCTCCGCGGGGGCGTTCACACAATTGAGAAAAACTAAAACGCGCGGCGCCCGCACACGCTGCATCAACATCAATCCTTCTCCCCTTAACATTGAAATGATCTTGCTGACTTTTCGCTCCAAAAGTTATGTGTTTAAAAAGCGCATCTAGCTTTTTCTTGGTCTCGCCTGTAAGAGGCGTAAAATAACTTCCTTCTTCAGCAATAAACTCTCCGCGGTAATCAACAGGACTATCTAGGAAAAGCACCTGCATTTTCTCTACGAGTAAATCTATAAACGGAAGGAAACGATCACGCTGCAAACCACCTTCATATAGGCTATGCGGGTCCCAATTACTTGTCGATATAATGACGACACCATGATCAAACAGCATCGTAAAAAACCGCCCTAAAATCATTGCGTCTGCAATATCGGTCACATGAAATTCATCAAAACAAAGAACATCATTTTCTTGCTTCACTTTCTTAGCGAAGTTAGGCAAAGCCTTTTCTACATCCTTACCACTAGAACGCGCCTCATGCATAAAATCATGAACACTAATCATAAACTCATGAAAATGAACCCGGCGCCATTTTATATTTTCTGGCAATGTATCGCAAAACAAGTCCATCAACATGGATTTACCGCGCCCTACCCCACCATACATATACAGCCCCAAAGGTAATTCTGGCCCTTTAGAAAACCAGCCTCTTTTTGCCCCTACAAATTCGATCGTATCAGCATGCACACGCGTTAAAGCATCAACAGCCAGCGCCTGGACTGGGTCAGCTCTAAGCTCACCATTGGCAAGGCGCTCCTCATAGAGAGTTTCAGGGGTTTTCTGGTTCATTTTTAGAAATATCAGACTTATTGGAAACGTTTCTAATCAAAACTATTGAAAGCTCATACAGTCCTAATAATGGCACAGCCAAAGCAATTTGGCTAATAACATCTGGAGGTGTGATAAATGCCGCAATGATAAAAACAATGATAATTGCATATTTACGCTTCGAGGCTAAACTATCTGCCGTAATCATACCAACCTGCCCTAAAAGAGTAAGGATCACAGGCATTTGAAAGCACAAACCAAATGCAAAGATTAAAGTCATAATAAAATCTAGATATTCACTCACGCGTGCTTCAAGTTGAAGCGGAAGTGAAGTTTCTGCGCCTGTTGTTTGAAAGCTTAACAAAAATGGTAAAGCCAGAGGTAAAACAACGTAGTAAACAACCAAACCACCCATAAAAAATAAGAATGGCGTAAAAACTAAAAACGGCAAAAACGCTTTCTTTTCATTCTTATATAGCCCTGGCGCGACAAACCCCCAAACCTGTATAAGCAAAATAGGAAATGTTAGGAAGATCCCTGTGAAGAAAGCGACCTTAAAATAAGTAAAGAACGCCTCAGTTAACCCAGTATAAATCAAACGCTGATTATCGCCCTCAGCCATAACCGATGCGAGCGGTGCGACTAAGAAACTATAAATTTGTTCAACAAATATAAAAGAAATAGCAGTCCCAAGAACCATGGCACAAAGGGCCCACATCAAACGCTGACGTAATTCTATAATATGCTGCGCTAAAGGCGCTAATGCAGATGAATTATCTTGCCCTATATCACTCATCTCCCTTCCTTTCATTAATCAAAGGAAGGTCTTCCTCAGCTTTTGCAGCTTCTATTTCGGCCAACTCTTCATCCTCGGCAGCCTCATCAAAATCATGCTCAATTGCATGCTCATTATTATTACGGCTCACTTCAAAATTCACAGCACTCAATGGATCATCATTCATAAAGTCATCGAATTGCTGCATAACAGAATATTTAAGATATTGAATACGCCTAACAACGCGCCCAAAAGAACGCATCATGGCTGGAATCTCATTAGGGCCAATTGCAAACACAGCCACAAGAGCAATCATAAACAACTCCGCCCATCCAAAATCGAGCATTGTTAAGACTTTTCACTTTCATCAGTGATTGACTTTTTAATATCGTCCTCGCCTTCCTTAAGGCCCTTTTTAAAGCTTGTAATCCCCTTAGCAAGGTTTTCAGCAATACTCGGCAGACGACTAGCACCAAAGACAATCAAGATAAGTAAAACAATTAATAAAATCTGTAGCGGTCCTGGCATCATGGCCTATAACTCCTCTAAATCTTCCTGATGATTTTCTTCTTCTGTTTCTACTCTTTCAGGGGGAGCCTGTCCAGCAAACAGATCATCCTCTCCCGGTAAAGCTTCAATAGCGGGTCTACGATCAAGTAATCCTGCCGACTTCATCTCATCAAGCCCCGGTAAATCCATAACACTTTCCAATGAGAAATGATCCAAAAAGTCAGTAGTCGTCACCCATGTTAATGGTCGTCCCAATGTTTCACGGCGCTTCCCTGGCTTAACCCAACCCGCCTCAATCAACACATCAAGCGTCCCTCTATTAGTGGCCACACCGCGAATATTTTCTATCTCAGCCTTAGTTACAGGTTGATGATATGCAATTATTGAAAGAATCTCTAAAGCCGCGCGAGAGAGTTTTTTCTTTTCCTCTTTTTCAACACTCAGTGCGTCTGCAAGATCAACCGCAGTCCGAAACGCCCAACGCCCATCCATCTCTATTAGATGAATACCACGCTCGGAGTAATCCTCTTTCAACGCTAATAAACACGCTCCAACATCCACATCTTCTGCAACACGCTCATGCAGCTCTTGTGCACTGAGAGGTTCCTTTGAAGCAAAAAGTAAGGCCTCAACGATACGCTTATTTTCCATCTCCATTACTGCCCACCCTCGTCAGAAATTGAACGCATATAAACGGGCTTGAAAAGGCCATCTTGTTTAATTTCCATTTTACCTTGCTTTACGAGTTCTAACCCCGCTGTAAAACTCGAAGCCAGAGCACTTCTCGCATAGAGGCGATCTTTAATCCCTTCTGGTACGAAACTAATAAGCGTTGTCCAAACCGAATTAAGTCCTTTCCTAGGCAGCGCCCCCAGCATTTTTGTCATACGCTCCATTGCATTATCCATAGACATAAGCTTGAACACTGGCAGATCATAATTCTGTTCTTCCCCCCTTTGACGAATGTCACCATAAGCACGAAATATATCGTATATAGAAACATCCCAGCGCATCTTCTTGGATAGATGCACACCTTCGGGCATACCACGTGAATAAACACCATCACCTAATTGAGGGCGTTCCATAAGCATCTCGCTTGCTTTTTGCATAGCCTCCAAACGTCGTAATTGAAATTGCAGAGCTTCAGCCATTTCTTCAGCCGACACCTCTTCATCATCTTCTTGCTTTGGAAGAAGTAAGCGGGATTTCAAATAAGCCAGCCATGCCGCCATAACCAAATATTCAGCCGCTAATTCCAGATTCATTTCCTTAGCACGGTCAATAAAACTCATATACTGACGAACAAGTTGTAGAATTGAAATATGAACAAGATCAACTTTTTGTCTGCGCGCAAGATCCAGCAAAAGACTTATCGGCCCTTCATAACCATCTATATTCAGCAATAGATCATCAGCCGTATGCGCTTGGTTAGCAGCAATCGGTGGCGCATCTTCCTGAAAGCCTTTTATCGGCGCAGGGTCATTCGCTGGTATATCGGACATTCGCCGAGATTAGGCTATTTTATACGAATTTTGCAAGCGTTTCCGCGCCTTTTCAGTCAGGTTAGGCACAGATTTCTGCAATTTTTTCATGATTTCAAGGTCACCAGCGCAATAAAGTGCTGCATCGCACCCAGCCTCAAGTGTTCGAACTGTCCGCTCGGCAACATCACCATATTCTTCGAGCGCCTGCATATCGAGGTCATCAGATAAAAGAAAACCATCAAATCCTATCTTAGCTCGAATAACATCCTCAATGACTTTATGAGAAACTGATGCAGGGTGTTTCGGATCAATAGCGTTATAAACAACATGCGACGCCATAGCCCAAATAGATTGGGAAACATCACTTTCAGCCATGAAACGAAACGGCTCGAAGTCAACCCTTTCCAGTTCTTCATAAGATGCATCCACTACTGGTAAATCCTTGTGAGAATCTACAAGCGCCCTCCCATGGCCTGGTATATGCTTTATCACGGGCACAATGCCCGCCTTAATAAAATAACGACATGCACTTAACCCAAGGCGAGAAACAATATCCTCTTTATCACTAAAGGCTCGATCACCAATGACATCATGTGATTCAGGAATAAGCACATCCAAGACAGGAGCACAATTAACGTTAATACCACATTCAACAAGCTCGGAAGATAGCTGCAAGATTATATGACGCAAGTCTTCAAGTGTCCCCTGCTCGTCACTCTCATAACGTGCACCAAAACTTTGCATGCTAGGATAGCCACGCCACACAGGTGGCTTTAAGCGTTGAACACGCCCCCCTTCTTGATCAATCAAGACAGGACAGTGCCACCCCACACAACAACGCAAATCTTCAACTAATTTCATGAGCTGCGCGTGTGTTTCGCAATTTCTAGCAAAAAGAATAAAACCCAGCGGCGATGCTTTTTGAAAAAAACTGCGCTCATCATCTGATAAAGCGCAGCCCTTAACTGAATAGATAACAGCTTTTACATCATCTGGTAACAAGACATCCTCCTGGCTTTTGAGCCTTTATTTGCGCACATATTCGATCTGCACTTGCTTTAGCCATAGGCCCAGCTTGTATACGGTAAAATACACCACGTGAACCTAGATCTGCCGTACTAACACGGTATTTAAGGCCATTCAACTGCTGAGGAAACGCCTCTAAAAGCTTTCCCCATTCACGCTCAGTTCCATTACGCTTAGAAACGCTAGCAAGCTGAACATAATATGTGCCGGGTTTAATAACTTTAGCAGCCGTGGTGGCGCCCGCTGCTGGCTCAATACTCGCCATACTATGCGCAATATTGGCATCACTTGAGGCAACCTTCTCTTCTTCCTGCTTATTCAAGACAGAACGAACAAACTCTAATGTTTCTGGGTTAGCACCAGCGCCATGCTTAAGAGGAATACGTGGTGGCTCCCCTCCATTTGAGGAAGAGGAAGCTTTAACAGGCGCCGAAGCAATCTTTTCCACGTCCTTCTTTGCAGTCCTATCCGCATCTTTTTGTGCTTGTAGTAAGTTCTCTAGTTTCTTTTCTTTTTTGCGAGCTTCTTTTTGCATCTCAATCAGCGCTTCTCGGCGCTCCTGTAGACGATCTTCTTGAACAGCCTCTTCAACCTGCTTTGAAAAAGAATTAAGTGCTTCCTTATCTTTTATCAAATTTTCAACGGGAGCACTTTCCTTAAGTTCTTGATCATCCATAGACGCGTATATAGTTGAATTGCGGCCTTCAACTTTCATTCCACCAGCTTTATTTGGTGACTGCTTATACGCGTGTGTATCAGCCTTGATAATGGGAACAGTATCCATTTCAACTTCGGAAGGATAACTTGCGATAATAGCACCAGCTATACCTGCCCCCACTAACATAAATAAAACCGTAGAAATCAGAGGTTTTCTAATCATATGCGCTATACTCAGTCCAATTATATTAACGACAAAGCCATTCTTCTTAGAGATTTTTGGCTGATAATGATCAAATTCAAAATGTGTATCGTCTTTTCCCTGAGTCATTGCCCTAACCCTATTCTTTCAAATAATCATGGATACATACCCATAATTTAAAAGCCTATTTCAAATCCCAATACAGGTCAAACAAGCGCTCATGCTCACGAATAGCGTATCTATCAGTCATCCCTGCGATATAATCACAAACAATACGTGCCCTAACGCGCTCATCCTCTGCGCCGCCCGCTTCTATAACACGGCTCTGCCAGTTATCAGGAAGCACCTTATAGTTTTTCGTAAAAGCTGTGAATAAGTCCGTAACGATGCGCTCAACCTTCAAATGAATACGGTTGATAGAGTAATGACGGTACATTCGATCAAACAAGAAACCACGAAGCTCATTAACCTTCGCCTTCATATCCTCAGAGAACGCAACCATTTGTCGACCAGCGCCACGTATATCATCCACGCTTTGCGGGTTAAGTTCATGCAAGCGTCCAGATGTTTCATTCAAAACATCTTCAACCATTGCCCCAATCATTTCACGAATTGTTTCTTGTACAAGATATCGATGATCCAAGTTAGAACCATATTCATCACGCACCGACTTCATCGCTGAGCTTAACAGAGGGACCTGTTCAAGATCACTGAGTGTAAATAAATGCGCACGCAGTCCATCTTCTACATCATGATTATTATAAGCAATATCGTCTGCAAGAGCGGCAACCTGCGCCTCTATAGATGAATGACTATCAAGCTCTAAATCCATCTGCTCTTGAAGTTCTCTGACCGCAATATGGGACTGTCCCAATTTATGAGGCCCATTATGCTTTACAACCCCTTCTAAGGTTTCCCAAGTTAGGTTAAGCCCCAAAAACTGTGGATATTTACGCTCTAATGTCGTTAAAACACGAAGCGACTGATCATTATGCTCAAACCCACCATAAGGTTCCATACACTTGGCTAAATACTCTTCACCGATATGCGCAAAGGGTGTGTGACCTAGATCATGTGCTAACGCAACGGATTCCGCTAAATCCTCATTCACCATCAAAGAACGTGCCAATGATCGCGCAACCTGTGCCACCTCTAAGGTATGCGTCAAACGTGTACGGTAATGGTCTCCCTCATCATAAACAAAAACCTGCGTCTTATACTTTAGCCTACGAAAAGCAGACGCATGATAAATACGGTCATGATCACGCTGAAACGCTGTCCTATGTCGGCTTTCGCGCTCTTCATATACACGCCCGCGACTATTTTCTGGCACACAGGCATAAGCCGCCAGTGGCAACGCACAATAATTATATGCAGGTTGTGGAATTGCTGTCTTGCTCATTTGATCCTCTAGACTATATAATATAACTATGAGCCTAATCATTGATGACAGCGCAGTAAAGCGCATAGAAGAGTTACGCACAGCCAAAAAGCAAGATGATCTTATGCTTCGCATAACGGTCGAGGGTGGTGGCTGCTCAGGTTTTCAGTATAAGTTTGAGCTTACCGATGAAACAGGTGACAAAGACCTGACCTTTGGAAATAGTGTCGTAACAGATGACATTTCAATGCCATTTATAGATGGATCAAAGATTATATTTAAACAGGATTTAATTGGCTCGGACTTTGTTATTGAAAACCCGAATGCACAAAGTGGTTGTGGCTGCGGAACAAGCTTTGCAATTTAATACTTAAGACCATCGTATTCAGACATATATTTAAAGCAAGCCCCCAAAACACCTGCCATACATCACAATCATAAGAATAATCGCAAAATAACCCAACACCAAAACTTGTACCCCTTTATGCAATTTCTTAGAATAACAGTGTCATTTTAATAAAGGCATTTTCTATCCATGACCCAAACACTCTTAGATAAAATCGGTGGCATGGACACATTACGCGCTGCCGTAAGAGTGTTCTATGCCAAAGTCTTATTAGATGACAGAATTAACGAACTATTTCAGGACATCGATATAGAAGGACTAGTCCAGCACCAATACACCTTGCTTTCAGCATTGATAATCGAACACACACCATTTCATGCCGCAGAACTAAGACGCACACATAAACACCTAAACCTTACAGAAGCAGATTTTGAAGCCGTAATTCAAAACATTAATGAAACATTCTTAGAGTTTTCAATCGAACAAGAATATATCGATCAAATCATGACAAATGTTACAAAGCTCAAAGAAGACATATTGAATTTATAAAAACTCTTTCCTATGCTCAACTGCATGAGAATCACATCCTGGAACGTTAATTCAATTAAAGCTCGTAAAGAGCATGTCCTTCGTTTTTTAAAAGAAGATGCCCCTGATGTTTTAATGGTGCAAGAACTTAAAGGCCTGGACTTTCCAGCTAATGACTTCAAAGAGATAGGCTATAACAGTGCAGCCGTTACCCAAAAAGCCTATAACGGCGTCGCCATTTTTTCTAAAACGCCGATAGATGTAATTTTAGAATCCCTTCCAGGAGATCAAAACGACGAACAAGCCCGCTATATCGAATTCGACACAAATGGCCTAAGGCTTATCAATATATACCTCCCCAATGGCAATCCGGTTGATACAGAGAAATTCACCTATAAGCTTAGCTGGATGGAAAGACTATATGAACGCCTAAAAACATTAAGGGAAGACAAAATTCCATTTGCTATTGGTGGCGATTTTAACATCATCCCCGAAGATAAAGATTGCTGGGATCCATCTGTATGGGAAAACGATGCAGCAACTCGCCCCGAGAGCCGTGCACTGTATAGAGCAATGGTCAATCTTGGCTTAACCGAAGCTTTCAGAGCAACCGACACACGCGCAGGACATTACACATTTTGGGATTATCAAGCAGGTCGCTGGCAAAAAGATCAAGGCATCCGTATTGATCACTTCCTGCTGTCACCAGAAATTGCTGATAAACTGGAAAGTTGCGACATCGACAAATTACCGCGCGGCTGGGACAAGCCATCTGATCATACACCAATTACCATTAACATCACTCTATGATCAGGTTCTTGCTCTTACCCGCACTTTTAATCATTACAAGCTGCGCAGCTAGTGGCTCCACCTATCAAGATTACCTAAAAAACAAGCATTTAAACCCGCAACAAACTAGCGCAAGCTTTGAACATTGCCGTGGGTATGGTTGCAAATTTAAAGATAGAGTGTCCTTGGATGAACATGAATGGAAAGAAATAGATGCACTTTTTAAGGTGAAAAATAAAAATGCAGAAATAGAACGAACCGCAATAGCACAAGCTATCGCCTTACTGGAAAATAACGTTGGGCAGAAAACCGGCACAAACAAGGACATACTTGGTACATTTAAAAAAATGGGCTCATATCAGCATGACTGTATTGATGAAAGTACGAATACAAGCATCTATATCGATCTCATGATCAAAAGGAAGCTGATCACCTTACATGTACTAAAACCACCAACGATGCGCCTTCCAATATTAAACTCTGGGCGCTGGCCTCACCAAGGTGCTTTAATTAAAGAAATACAAAGCCAAGAGCTATACATCGTAGATTCATGGTTTCATGATAATGGCAACAATGCCGAAATTATTCCGTTAAATCAGTGGAAAGACGGTTGGAAGCCAAAACCAAAGGATGATTCATAAAAACGATCATGCTACTATTACCCAAATTTTTTATGAGGCGTAAACATGGTCAACAAAATTAGTTTCAATTTCTTAAAACTCTCTACACTTACGGTATTAACAGCTATTTCATTAAGCGCATGTGCTGATAATGATCAGTTAATGAGAGAAACAGTTGCGGCTCGAATCGCTTCACCAGCATGGATGGTTGACCGTCAAGTTTCTGCTGGCCCATATGCAATCACAGTTTATGAACGCATGCATGAAAAAGGTATGCCAGCTAATATTTATATCGAAGGCGATGGCGCAATCGATGAACCAGAAGCCCTTAACGTATTCAACCCCACTCCTAACAACCCTGTTGGTCTACACCTTGCTTCAAGAGATAACGCTAAAAACCTCGCTTATATAGCGCGTCCATGTCAATTCTCTGGACTGTTAAGTGATGAACAGGAATGTAACCAAGAAATATGGGCCAATCACAAAGAATATGGCCGCGCAGAAATCGATGCATACAACACACTACTTGATAAAATGAAAGCGCGTTACGGCGTAACATCATTTAACCTAATAGGATATGACAGCGGCGCAACGCTTGCGGCGTTAATTGCTGCTGATCGTGAAGATGTACTATCCCTTAGAACAGTTGCTGGTGAATTTGATAATATTGCTATCGCGCCATATAAAAGACAACTCAGAAACATCCCTCAACTTCACCTAAGCGGTGCGCAAGATACTTTAAACACCCCAGAGCATACTCAATCATTTCTTCAATTCATTGGGCAGAGTGCATGTATTAAAAACACGCACATCCAAGAAGCTGCACACTTTGCAGGATGGGTAGACAAATGGCCAGAGCAATTAAAAAGGCCACTTCCAACATGTGAAAAATCACTAAACGATTATGAGTTCACACCCTATACACCAGAAGAAAAGCCAATATATTACCCTCGTATGGGCGGCCTAAAGAAATAGCACGCCAATAAATGAGCTATAAACCAAATACAGCAAAAGAGAAAAGTACATTTAGATTTCTTCTTTGCTGTATATTCTGCCTAGTCGTTTCTAAAGTTTACATCATTCAAAACATCTCGGTTCATTGGGATGAATATCTATACATGTCATTAATCTATGATTATTGGCAAGGACGGCTAACCTCACCACTTCAAAACGCACACACTGTTCTTTTTGGCTGGGTTTCACTATTTGATAAAAGCGCAAATTGGTCAGAAATATTCATTCTGCGATATACAGTTCTGATACTTCATGTCATCACATTATTCTGTATATATAAATCGAGCCTATATCTGTTTCCGAAAACGGTGGCAGCATTTAACGTTTTACTATACCTCTCCTTAAACGAAACTATATTCCACGCGACGAGCTTTAGAACAGACACAATTGCAATTCCAATACTCATGGGTGCTTTAACACTTGCACTGTCTTTAAACACTAACTCAGGCAAAGAAAATACATCTACTCTATTAGCCATAGGTATGCTCATTGGCCTTGCAGGCAGCATAACAATAAAGTCTATCTTTCTTGCCATACCGATTGGCATCATCCTTATTCTGAATACGGATAAAAAAATAAAAAATGCACTCATATCTAAACAAGTCTTACTCCCGCCGCTCACCGCGATTATTGTCTTTACATTAATCACTGCATTTATAGCAGCAGGAACAATAGAAACGTCAAACACACAAACCCGTAGCTTCATTCAATCGGTAAATCTTTTCTTAGGATTCAGCCCAACAAAAGCCATAGACTTATCCTTATTACAGCTCACTAAAAACCCAATATTCACCGTCATATTAGTGATTTCAATTTGTCTTCTTGGCGTAAAAATACAAACAGACAAACAGCATAAAAACATCAAAACAATACTTCTGACCTTACTGCTCCCATTACTAACTCTTATAATATACAGAAATACATATAATTATTTTATTGTCTTTATGGCTGCCCCACTTAGCATAGTCTGTGGTGTGTTTTGCACATATATCACAACAAAGTTTAACCAATACCTGCAATATGAAACGGTCACATTTCTTACAATGCTAATCGTTTTACTTCATTCGCAAACATTATGGTCCGTCCTGCCTCAGCACAAAATCATATTAGACAACCAAGAATATATAACAAATGATGTTCACAGCATCTTTGAAACACCACAAAACTATATGGCTCATACAGGGATTATTCCTTCTTTCCCCCGTGCGAACTTTTTCATGAGCTCTGCTGGAAACAACTTATACCAAAAAAACGAGGTCAAAGATTTCAGGGATACGATCATAGATTCAGAGCCTAAATTCATCATCGGCACTTATGCTTTATCGTTAGAACAATTCAAAAACAAAGAAGACATCTTTCACTTTCCATTGAAGGAGCATGATTATGACTACATCACACAGAACTATATACCATATTGGAAACATATATATATTGCTGGAAAAGAAATCAGTTTTGAAACCCTAAACGAACAGTCAGTAAACATAATAATAACGGGACAATATACGATAAAAAGTGACACTCCCATTTTTATAAATAACATCGAGTATCGTAATAATGATACAGTTTATCTCAACAGAGAGACTTACCAAATAAAAACAAAACACAATAATGCGGCTTCAGCTTTTCTTGTTTGGGGAAATAAGCTCTACCAACCTAGGGGTAAGCCAAACGAAGAGCCTTTAGATCTATTCCTACACTATTAAACATCCAAGCCATAAAACGAAAACTTAGGATTTTAAACCACTCTTGCACTCACACCCTCTATTGCTATAATACCCAACACCATATCAGCCCTCTCAGGAAAATCTAAATGAAACTCATCATACAAATTCCATGCCTTAATGAAGAAAAAACATTAGAGAGCGTAATATCTGGAATACCAAAAAAAATAAAAGGCATTTCAAAGATAGAGACATTGATTATTGATGATGGGTCTACCGATAAAACGATCGAAAAGGCCAAAGAACTCGGCGTTAATCATATTCTAAAGAACCCCAGAAACCTTGGCCTTGCGCGTACTTTCTCAAGAGGTATGGATGAGTGTTTAAGACTGGGTGCTGACATCATTGTAAATACTGATGGTGACAACCAATACCCCAGTCCAGATATAGACAAGCTTGTCGCCCCTATCATAGAAGGCGAAGCTGACATCGTAATTGGTAATCGCGGCGGTATGGACAACCCACATTTTTCGTACTTCAAAAAGAACCTTCAAGTTTTCGGTAGCAAAGCCATAAGTACACTCGTTGGCTTAGACATCCCAGATGCCGTAAGTGGCTTTAGGGCGATATCAAAAAGCGCAGCCCAAGAGCTGCACATTCTAACTAATTTCAGTTACACAATAGAAATGTTAGTCCAGGCTGGCGCAAGAAAGCTTCGTGTAAAATCCATTGATATTAAGACCAATGAGCACACACGTGAATCAAGACTTTTCAAAAGTGTCCCCTACTTCATAAAAATGTCAGTGACCACCTTATTTCGTGTTCAAACCATGTACCGTCCGCTTCATGTTTTTGGTTTAACCGGAGCGTGCCTCTGTATAGTTGGTTCTATACCAATAATACGTTTTATATTTGATTATTTAATGGGTGACGGCAGTGGCCATATCCAATCGCTCGTCCTTGCTGGCGCATTAGTAATGCTTGGCTGCTTAACTATCTCTATGGGGATTTTAGCTGACATTATTGCCTTCAATAGAAAACTAAGTGAACGTATTCTAAAACGACTAGCCATCATAGAAGATGAAATTAAAAGTCTAAATCACAAAAAATAGCCCAGTATTGACGCTAAGAAGCACTTAACCATGAGCAATAAAAAAAAGGTTCTTTTTCTCGCTTCCAGCGCTCCACGTTTTAAAGGCGACGGCACAGCCCCCTTTATACTCAATATGGCCAAAGACATATCAGACCTTGGTTTCCAAGTAGATGTACTTGTCCCACACACGGCAGGGATTAAAAATAAAGAAACAATACAAAACGTAACGATTTATAGAAATAAATATGCCTATCCAGATAGTTTACAGACACTTTTCTATAACGGTGGGGTAAGCGCAAACCTAAGAGGCCGTAAAGCAAAATACTTACTCATCCCCTTATTCATAGCATCCCAATTTTTCTACGCCTTCAACCTCATCAGAAAAAACAAATATGACTTAATTCATTCCCATTGGCTTATACCTCAGGGTTTAAACGGCCATGTCCTTTCAAAAATATTTAACATACCCCATATAACTTTCGCCCATGGCGCTGATATTATGGGCTACAAATCCCCTCTCTTTTTAAAGATAAAAAGTTGCGTATTAAACGGCGCTACAAAGAATATTACAAATAGCAGCTACTCAAAAAAAATCGTTCAAGAACTTACCAACACCGATATTAAAATAATACCAACCGGTGCAACACCAATAAGCGATACACTCCCACCGAAAGAAAAAAATAACGAGACTATAGAGCTTATTTTTGTCGGAAGAATAACAAAAGAAAAGGGCCTTATATATCTACTCCAAGCAATCGAAAAGCTTCCCCCGACCCTGTCATTTAATCTGAAAATTATAGGTGATGGGCTGGAGAAAGAAGAATGCGAAAAATACGTTCAAAGCTTAAAGCAAAAAGAGTGCATAAAGTTCCTAGGACTTTTAAGTCAGCAAGAGGTATTTCAACATCTTAAGCAAGCGGATATCTTTATCGGGCCATCGATACAAACAAAGGATTGGGTAGAGGCACAAGGCAATACTTTTGTCGAAGCCATGTTCTGCGGCGCTGCAGTCATAGCTAGTAATAGCGGTGGAATAACCGACTCCGTAATCCATGAAAAGACAGGCTTGCTTGTAAAAGAAAAATCCTCTGATGACATTGCAGCAGCAATAACTCGCTTAACAAACGACACTCAGCTGCGAGAAGAACTGAGAAAAGCAGGTTTCAAACACGCCCATAAAAACTTCTCCAGAAAAGAAACAGCAAAGAGAATTGTCAAAATTTACGAAGAAGCCTTTTCCTAATTAGGCGTTCATTTTTCACAAAAGGATTATCAAGTGATAGCTAGTATCGATTACCCGCAAGCCGCCGCTATTTTGGGCTCAGTAACTTTTTTATTATCCTATGCTTATATCAACCGAAAAATTGATGCCAAAAATGACCTAGTTTATCTTTCAATGAATCTTTTTGCATCTGTGCTAATGCTCTATTCACTGACAACCTATTGGAATATTGGCGTACTCATAAATAATGGTTCATGGATTGTTATTAGTAGCTACAGCCTCTTCAAACATTTTCAAAGATTGAAAAATAATGGTGCTGCTGGGGAGAATTGAACTCCCGACCTCGTCATTACCAATGACGCGCTCTACCACTGAGCTACAGCAGCCGACCTAAAAGGATGAAATTTGAGGTTTTCCCCAATTTGCGCCAGAAGTTACAATAAAAATCCTAGCCTGTCATCAAAGATTTTGCCTATTGTAAATTTATGTCAGAAAAAACTAAGCAACAAACTAAAGCCGAAAAACGTGCAGCCGCGCTGCGCGAAAACTTGAAGAAACGCAAAGCCCTTACAAAGGCAAAAACATTAGCGGACAAAGAAGCAAACGATAAAGACCAGTAGGATAATATAAGATGGAAATACTGAAAGAACGCACAGATACAGACATTATTCATGCCCCGGGCATATTAGCAGATCATCAAATCCGTGAACTTGCAAAACAAGAAGGAATGATCGAGCCATTCGTAGAGAAACAAAAGCGCGAAGGTAATATATCATACGGCCTTTCATCATACGGCTATGACGCACGCTGTGCCCCTGATTTTAAAATCTTCACGAATGTTGATAATGCCATTGTCGATCCAAAAGAGTTTTCTGCACAGAGCTTCGTTGATCGTGAAACAGATGTCTGCATTATTCCACCAAACAGCTTTGTTCTTACGCACACTGTCGAATATTTTCGCATCCCAAAAGATGTCCTCGTCATCTGTCTTGGTAAAAGCACGTATGCGCGCTGCGGTTTAATAGTGAATGTAACGCCATTAGAACCAGGCTGGGAAGGCCATGTAACACTGGAAATTTCAAATACCACGCCACTTCCTGCAAAAGTATACGCCAATGAAGGTGTCGCACAGTTCTTATTTTTCAAAGGTTCAGCACCATGTGAAGTAAGCTATGCAGATCGCAGTGGTAAATATATGGGGCAACGCGGTGTAACTTTACCACGCCTCTAAATAGAGGTAATTACATAAAAAACTTGCCTTTAAACCTTAAATCATGGTTAAAAGGCGCTCTACATATAGAAAAGCGCATAATTATAATAAGGATAACAAAATGAGCTTATCAGCTGTAAAACCAACTAATACAGTAACAAAAATTGATGAGATACAGTCAGTAAACACATCAAGCCTTGATAAAATACAAGTTACAGGCGCCCAACAGCTCAACGGCATCATCCCTATTAGTGGCGCAAAGAACTGTGCGCTTAAACTTATGTGCGCCGCCCTTCTTACTGGAGAAACAGTCAAGTTTCAAAACAGCCCCAATACTCTTCGTGACATGCAGAGTCAAACAGAACTCCTAGAGTATCTCGGCTGTACAGTATCGCGTGAAAAAGACCTTATGGCTATTAACGCTGGGGGGATCAAAGATTACACTGCACCATATGATATAGTGCGTAAAATGCGCGGTTCGATTCTCGTACTAGGCCCCCTTCTAACACGTTTTGGCGAAGCACGCGTAAGCCTTCCTGGGGGATGCGCAATTGGCACACGTCCAGTGGACATGCATATAAAAGCCCTAGAAGAATTAGGGGCAAAAATCAATTTAGAAGGCGGCTACATTAACGCAAAAGCACCCAAAGGCGGGCTTCAAGGGGCAAAAATCATGTTCCCTAAAGTGTCAGTTGGCGCAACAGAGAACCTAATGATGGCTGCTACGCTTGCCAATGGTGAAACAATTCTATCAAACGCGGCAAGAGAGCCAGAAATTACAGACCTAGGTGAATGCCTCATAAAAATGGGCGCAAAAATAACCGGCCTCGGAACAGATACAATACGAATCACAGGTGTTAAAAATCTCAACAGCGCGATCCACAGCGTTATACCAGACCGTATAGAAACGGGCACCTACATGGTGGCCGCTGCCATGACTGGTGGGAATATACGACTTGAGAACGCACGACTAGAACACCTGACAGCCGCAGCAGGACATCTAGCGCGTGCAGGCGTGCAAGTTGAACAAGAAGGTAACGACATAATCGTAAACCGCGATATTGATAAACCACTCAAAGCTATCGATATCATGACAGAGCCACACCCAGGATTCCCAACAGATTTGCAAGCACAATTCATGGCGATGCTTACAATCGCTAATGGAGCAAGCCTTGTAACAGAAACAATCTTTGAAAACCGTTTCATGCATGTTCCTGAACTCAATCGCATGGGCGCCAATATCACGGTGCAAGGAAACTCTGCAATTGTCAGAGGGGTAAACGGCCTCAAAGGTGCAGAAGTAATGGCAACGGACCTACGTGCATCTGTCGCACTTGTGCTTGCAGGCCTAGTTGCAGACGGTGAAACAACCATCAACCGCATTTACCATTTAGAGCGCGGCTATGAAGACATCATAGGTAAACTCTCTCGCTGCGGCGCTAAAATCAAAAAAATATAAATATTCAAATTACCTAATAAATATTGCTCATCAATGCATCCGCTTATACTTAACTTTAAGTATATAAAAAAGCTTGCCGTGCTCGGATAAAGCTGATAAATAGCGCCCCGAAACCAAAATGCATAAAAAGAGCATAAAATGATTGAAAATATTACAAGAAAACAAAAAAACGCAGCAAGTAATACAAAACCAAATATATTACTCTACACACCACATGATACAGCGTGGCAATTCAAACGCGTGGCCGCGGTAACTCCAGAAGCAAACAATAATGTATTTGGTTCACATCTTGAAATTATAGGACCAAGCACGACAAACTCTTGGCACGAAGCGAATACGAAGATTGTAGATTTAAAATCTCAAGACGCTATCTTTTTAAATATCCCAGCCAACATGAAAAAAGCATATGACGGACCAAGCATGGCAGAACAGCGCTTGGGTCAAGAACTTGTAAACGATAATACAGATATGCAATTCATCGCAAACGCGATCCTTATCATACAAAGACTAAATAATATTGCCGAAGAAAATGGTACAGACGCACCGGATGTCTACCTTTTCAAAAAAGGCGATAACTTTGAAGATATTGCTAAAATCATAAGTGAGCAGACAGGCTCAGATATATTCCTGTTTAATGATGAACGCATCAATCTTGATACTGAGAGTATAGATTCTAAGTATGGGTATAAGCATAAACAATTAGTGCAGCTAAATAGCCTTGATGA
>CENJ01037104.1_pt1 | contig 42543 bp, 41 predicted proteins | sample 356161 | NCBI WGS metagenome assembly CENJ01 (sample SAMEA2619531, study PRJEB7988) | marine metagenome | biome: marine biome (ENVO:00000447); feature: surface water layer (ENVO:00002042); material: "saline water (ENVO:00002010), including plankton (ENVO:xxxxxxxx)" | depth 5 m | reverse complement strand
CATAAAGATCATCAAGCGAAAACCGGTATAAATTCTTTTTTTCAAGCACTTCCAATTCACGTTTGGGATTCAGTTTGTGAAATTCAAACAAACGCATACACCATGGTGTGGTTAAAAGCACTTTGAGATCTTTGTAAAAAATTTCATTTTTAACAATATTAATGTGAAGATTCACAAAAGCCTCAAAGAAAGATGCCGCCGATGTTTCTTCCAAAGGATAACCCATGGTGACATTCCAGTCTGATGGAGCATCAGCAATGGCAGATAATGTCGGGGTGAGCAAAGCCTCATTTCCCAATACAACAGCTGTTTTTTCATCGGGATAATTTTCGGACACTTCAATGGCCAACTTCCCCGCATATTTTGCTTGAGCAATGTTTTTGCTGACACCGATCATCTCAATAACCTTAGGCTGACTAAAGTTATCTCTAAATGAAACTTCGGCACCCCTCAGACATTTCCAATCGCTATAGTATTGGCGTATAAATTTTCCTGCTGAATGAGAACGATCTTCATAGAAATAGCGATCAATATCCCAAATCACTTCTCCTTGGTTGGTGGTCAGGAACGCCTGAATAATTTGTTCTTCCGCCTCATTTAGGGCACTAAATCCAACAAAATAATGATGCTTACTATTGTTCTGAAGATAATGCTCCAAATTATTAACCGCTTCCCTAAAGAGCATCCCCATGGTCCCTTTTTGATTTTTACCTAACGATTCTTTTAGACCACTGTAGAGCAGTGGCATTTGTCGCCAAAAGTCAAGTTGGTTTTTAACCAGTTTATTAGCATCATCCTTTTTTGCCCATTGCTGTAACTCCTGAAGTGAAAATTGAAAATCAAAAAAAGTTTTCGACTCGACTAGATGGGCGTCCATTTCATTAAAATCGGATAAAATCATCTTTGCCCAACCCAAGAACTGATCAAATGTATCGCTGTTTTTTTCTGTTGTTTTGTTCTTATACACCGCAAAAAACTCGTAGATAAGGTCAACAGGCAAGACATTTTTTAGCCCTGAAAGCTCTTCCACAAAAGCTTCTATACTGACTATTTCAGGAGAAAAAACGGGACGGTCGATTTGATTGGATAATGCATTTTTAAGAAATAAAGTAGCCCTACGACTAGGAACAATAATTTTTAACGCATCAAAAGCTCGCGCCGATGAAATAATTTCTTGAGCTACCTCGTCTAAAAAACTTTTCATTTTATTTCAAACTTGTCTTTGTTTAAACTACTGGTTTTACTGAAATTTCCTCATTTATATAAACCAAAAACTGTTTACAATCCTGATGGTATATTTCATTAATTAATTCCGCATAGCGATTGATTTGTGATTCGTGCTTAGCGCTATATTTTCCTGTTTTATAATCTATAATTGCCCAGTGAGTTTTTGTTTTTACAACACGATCTGGACGGACGAAGGATTTTTTAGGAACCAATATATCACACTCGTTATAAACAATCAATTCTCGATCAAAATATGCTTTCAAATCAGGGTGTTGAACTACCTCAAATAAAAGTGCATTGTAGTAAGCGGACTCCGAGGGGCTAATCCTCCCTTGATCCAACGCATTTTCTATAACCGAATTTACATCTTCGTGATGATTTACCTCTCCCATCAAATCATGAATTAATATTCCCTTTTGAAGGGCATTATCACCATGCCTTTCATGCTTAAAAGACATTTGTGTCCACAGCCTATTTTGCCAGCTGGAATCTATCTTAAATTTTGATTGAATCTGATGCTTGACCACTTGTCCTGATGTTTCCTCGCTTTTTTCGTACTGACCCCACTCATAAATTAGGTCAACATTAGGCTCTTGACCTTGATTTCTAACAAAGCGATTCAATAAGGTGGCATAGCTTTTATCCACTGGGGATTTATCGGCCTCTACTTGAGTAATAAGATACATTCGAGAGGCAGCCCGAGTAAGGGCAACATAAAGAGTATTTAGCGCATCCATTCTTTCCTCATCGATTTTTCTGTTATAAAAATCTACTCCCTCCAATCCCAAGTATTTTAGTTTATTGGAAAAATTTATCCATGCCCATTCAAAAGAACTGTCGAATGTATCTGCTACAGGATACCAAACTTTACGGTTTCCAAGTGGTGATAATTCTTCAGTAGCAAAAGGAATGACTACAACGGGGAATTCAAGGCCCTTTGCCTTGTGAATCGTCATAATCTTGACGGCATCAATACCCTCAGGAATAACGATGCACTGTTGTCTTCCCTTATTCTCCCAGTAATTGAGATAGGTTACAAAGTCAGCGTTGTTATTGGTTTTAAATTCAAAAATATTGTCCAAGAAAGCACACAGATGCGCGTCTATTTTTTCCACCAGATCAAAGTTGGCTATTGCGTACTCCATCGCATCGTAAATAGATTTTTTGGAAAAAAGCTCAAAATCAAATGACAATCCAAATTTCAGATTAAGTCTTTCCTGAAAGACTGGGAATGAATCAAAAATCAACTCATTCAACAGCGCGTCATAATCTTTAACCTTTTCGTTTTCTACGCATAAAAATGCAACTATGTTTTTTCTTTCTTGGTAATCTTCAGGGTACAAGACCAAACGAATTAAAGCAATTAGAAAATTGACGCGTAATGAACTATCAAGAGACAGTGATTCAGAAGAAATAAACGGAATATTATTCTCTTGTAAAGCTGTTGCTATTAATACAGCCTGGTCTTTTATTCTAACTAAAACAGCCATATCACTCCAAGCAAAATCCGATGCTTTAGCTTCGTTCAAAAACGCTAGTGTTTGGCTTTGATAAACCGGAACAACCATTTCTTTTCGCTTCGTTTTTTCAATGAACTTAATCGACACGCTACCGCCTTCTTTTAAATTAAACCCTTGTTGGGCTTCTTCAGTAAAAATCTTTTTTTGCTCGGTGTTTTCGATTTGTGATCCCACAAAAGCAAAAAACTGATTGTTAAAATCCACCAAAGCTTTTTTACTTCTGTAATTTTTTGGAAGTACTGTAATATCGGGGTCGATTTGAAAAGGACTTTCTTTATTCAGTAATTTCAGAAACTGTTGATTGTCCCCTCCTCTCCAACGATAAATTGCCTGTTTAGGGTCACCCACCAACAATAATGATCCTGATTGTTCTGCCTCGTGAAGACTCTCCAAAGCATTAGAAATAAGAGGAATCAAGTTTTTCCACTGTAAACGAGAAGTGTCTTGAAATTCATCAATAAAGTAATGAAGGTATTTTTCTCCCAACCGTTCATATATGTATGGGGCATCTAAGGCTGAAATTTCCTGATCTATGATTTCATTAAAACGACTTAAAAGAATACGATTATAAGGTAGCTGAAGTGCCTCCAATCCGCTTTCCATTTCTCCAATCAACGATAAAGGAACCCACTGATTCAAAATATTTTTCAACAATAAGAGTTTTCCAACCTTTGATTTTGCCTCAAGATAAAATGAGTATAGCTCAAGAATGATGGCATCTATATTTGTCTTTTTTTCTTCCGCTAATGATCGGTTGTATATGTTTTTGCCCTCCTCAAAATTCTCCCCTAATTTATTATCATAAAGGCGTTCCAATGATCCGTTGGCAATTTTTTCAAAGTGGTTGAAAACAGCTTTTCGAGTAAAATCGTCTTTAGTTAACCCCTTATCGGTAATTAATTTTAACGCTGTTTTTCCAATTAACTTTAGCTGTTCCAAATACTGCTCGTACTGTTCGCCAAATTTTATTTTTTGTGTTTTAAAATCATTTAGTTTTTTCTTTTTTAAACTTGAAATGGGAATGCGGTCATTTTCGTTGAGCAACAGTTTGGAGAAATTGAATAAATCCATTCCAATATTCCAACTTTTAAGCTCAGCTGTTTTACTTAAGCTAAAGTCCACAAGGATTTTAGTGAGTTTTTTGTCTATCCCAGCTTTCTCGATAATAGACTCTGTCGTCTCTTCCAATAATTGATCTACATCGAGTGTTACCTCAAAGCTGGCAGGAATCTTCAAATCTTTAGCAAATGTTCGAATAATTTTGTGTGTAAAACTATCCAGCGTAATCACTTCAAAAGCCGCATATTCATGTAGGATTTTTTTTAAGACTCTTTTAGATTTTTGTTCGACAAAATTTTCATCAGTTTTTAAATCTAAGATTAAACGCGTTCGATAATCTTTTATATCATCAGTCCCATTATTATAGGCTAACAGATAAAGACTTTTCAAAATTCTGGACTTCATCTCATGCACTGCCTTATTTGTAAATGTCAAAGCAAGCATCTTGCGATAAGCATCATCTTGATTGGACGAAAGGAGTCTTTTAAGATAAGCATAGACCAGCGAGTAGGTTTTGCCAGAACCTGCCGAGGCATTAATGATAAGAAAAGGACTTGATTTCACTACCTCATTTATTTCTTAAATTTAAGAGATTTCATTTGTATGCTTTACCAATTGAACAAAAGAAATTTTACTTTTGTTTAAATTAAAAATAAAAATTATGGCTTTTGAACTACCACAACTACCTTATGCTCATGATGCGTTAGAACCGCATATAGATGCTAAAACGATGGAAATACACCACGGGAAACACCATGCTGGTTATACCACAAAATTAAATGCTGCACTAGAGGGATCGGGAATGGAATCCGACTCTATCGAAGATATTCTTAAAAATATGGATATGAATAACGGTGCACTAAGAAACAATGGTGGTGGCTATTACAATCATTGTTTATTTTGGGAGACCATGGCTCCAAGTGCAGGGGGAAATCCCAGCGGTGAATTAGCAGCGACTATTGATAGCGCCTTTGGTTCTTTCGATTCATTTAAAGAGGCTTTCTCAAATGCTGCGGCTACAAGATTTGGATCTGGTTGGGCTTGGCTTTGTGTTCAAAAAGGGGGGAAAGTAGAAGTCTGCTCTTCGGCAAATCAAGATAATCCTTTAATGCCAGGTATCGGGTGCGGGGGAACCCCCATTCTTGGAATTGATGTTTGGGAACATGCTTATTATCTCAACTACCAAAATAGAAGACCGGACTACATTGCAGCGTTTTTTAATGTTGTAAACTGGGATAAAGTGGGTGAGTTATTCGAGCAAAATAAATAATCACAAATTGATTATTTTGAATTTAAGACAAAAAAAGGGAGGATAAATCCTCCCTTTTTGCCCCAAATCTTACCATGAACTTAACCTACTTATGTTCTGGTGACGTAAAAGTAGAATAATGCTCCACCATGGTATTAAAAAACCGATTAAGTACATGTTTTTTAGATAATAGGTTAATCGCTAAAGATATATATTATTAGTAAATAATTTTTATCAAAAACAATGGTGCCATGCTTGTTGTTTTTTAATATGCCCTCACTGATTTTCCCTCATAAAAATTCATAAAAGCACGGTTGACAACTCGGTTACCTCCTGGGGTAGGATAGTCGCCTGAAAAATACCAATCTCCTAGGTTTTCTGGACAAGCCTGGTGTAAGCCATCTACGGTTTGAAAGATAACCTTAACCTCAGAGTTAATGCTATTACCTTTAAGCATGGTAGCAATTTTATCTGAAATCTGCTCGTCGGTAAATGGTTCATAAAGTTCCTTCACATGATTTTCTACTTCATCAAGAGAAAGGTTCATACTCTTTCTACAGCCATTATAAATTTTATCCAAGGTTTGATCTAACGTACCTCGATCTTCGTGAAGTTTTAGCGTAGCCCTAAAAGCAATGAAATTTTGGATTTTGGCCATATCAATTCCATAACAATCTGGGTATCTTATTTGGGGAGCGCTAGAGACTACAATAATTTTTTTTGGATTAAGTCGATCCAGCATTTTTAGAATACTTTTTTCCAAAGTCGTTCCTCTTACTATACTGTCGTCTACAATCACAAGATTATCAGAAGGTTTTATTATCCCATAAGTAATGTCATAGACATGAGCGACGAGGTCGTCTCTACTTGCATCCTCTGTTATAAAGGTTCTCAATTTTGCATCTTTGATAGCGATTTTCTCGATGCGAGGTCTAAGAGATAACAATTGTTTTAACTTACCATTTTTTAGATTCTCTTCATTTTTAATGGATTCCGATAGTGCCTCAACAATATTGTCCTGAACTGCTCCAAGCAATCCATAAAAAGAAGTTTCGGCAGTATTGGGGATAAAAGAGAAAACGGTATTTTCCAAGTCGTTATCAATTGCTTTTTGAATTTGCGGAAACAACAGCCTTCCTAATTGCTTTCTCTCTTTGTAGATGGCAGCATCTCCACCCCTTGAAAAATAGATCCGCTCGAACGAGCAGGCTTTTCGTTCAACCGGCTCTTGGATTTTTCTAATACTTAAGGCTCCCGATTTCTTTGTCAAAAGCGCATGTCCTGGAGGAAGTTCCTGAACAGCCTCAAAAGGAACATCAAAAACAGTTTGGATAGCTGGTCGCTCTGACGCTACTACTAACAGTTCATCATCGTCGTAGTAATATGCAGGTCTTATGCCAGCAGGATCTCGCATCACAAAAGAATCTCCATGCCCCAACAATCCCGCAATGGTGTAGCCACCATCCCAATTTTTTGAAGCTTTACGCAAAACTTTTTTCATATTTAAGCGCTCTGCTATCTGAGGCGAGGCATCGGCCTTATTATATCCCTCTTTCTTGAGCGTCTTATATATTTTAGCTACCGCATCATCTAAAAAGTGTCCTATTTTTTCCATAACTGTAATGGTGTCGGCTTTCTCTTTTGGATGCTGACCCAAGTCAACCAAGGTGTCAAATAGTTCATTTACATTGGTAAGGTTAAAATTACCTGCGACAATTAAATTTCGATGCATCCAATTGTTCTGTCTTAAAAAGGGATGGACACTTTCAATGCTGTTTTTTCCAAAAGTACCATATCTCAAATGACCTAATAGTAGTTCCCCAGCAAATGGAACTTCTTCTTTGAACAGGTGTGGGTTTTCAAGTAAATCGGGATATTCTTTTTCAGCTTGCGATACCCTTTTGTTAATTTTTTTAAATATATCTTGGATAGGCTGTTGACCATTAGAGCGTACCCTACTGATATATCTTTGCCCAGGCTTCATGTTTAGCTTAACACAGGCCAATCCAGCGCCATCCTGACCTCGGTTGTGCTGTTTCTCCATCATCAAGTACATCTTATTAATCCCGAACATGGAGGTACCGTACTTTTCTTTAAAATAAGCTAAGTCTTTTTTCAGATGGATTAAGGCAATCCCACACTCGTGCTTTATGGCATCACTCATAATTTATAGTCTTGGTTTTTTTTACTGTATCTCAATATCAAAGGTAGTTAATTCTTTAAAGGCTTTAAGTCTATTGTCCATACTATGACTCGAATAGTTGATTAAACTCTCCGTTCCAAACTTTTCTACAGTAAATGAAGCCATTGCAGAGGCATAAATTACTGCGGATTTCATATTGCGAAAAGAGATATCTCCAGTTTGGGTCAAGTAACCAGTAAATCCTCCTGCAAAACTGTCCCCAGCACCGGTGGGGTCAAAGACCTCCTCCAGAGGTAGGGCAGGTGCGCAGAAAATTTTAGAATCATGAAAGAGCAATGCGCCGTGCTCACCCTTTTTGATGATTATGTATTGTGGACCTAATTCATGGATCTTTTCTGCAGCTTTCACAAGTGAGTACTCCCCTGTCAATTGACGAGCTTCCTCATCATTAATTGAAATCAAGTCTACTTTTGCAATAACCTCGTCCAAACGAGACCTAAAATGTTCCATCCAAAAATTCATCGTATCCAATACGATCAACTTCGGTTTATTTTTGAGTTGTTCTAAGGCTTTAAATTGCACATCAGGTGAAAGATTACCTAGCATCACAATATCTGGAGTACGGAGATGATCTGGAATAATGGGATTAAAGTTTTCGAGTACGTTTAATCGCGTTTCCATGGTCATTCTAGTATTGAGATCATTGTGGTACTTTCCGCTCCAAAAAAAAGTCTCACCGCCACTCACAATTTCTACTCCCGATAAATCGATCCCTTTACGCCTGAGTAATTCAAGATGCTGTTCCTCAAAATCTTCGCCAACCACTGAGATGATAGCACAATCTAATGAAAATTGTGAGGCCGATAATCCTATGTAGGTTGCTGCCCCTCCTAGTATCTTATCTACCTTTCCAAAGGGAGTTTCAATGGCGTCATACGCCATAGTACCCACAATCAATAATTTATTGTTCATTAAACAAATTTACTAAACTTATCAAGTGCTGAATAGGTTTTAACTAAACATTTATCTAAGAGTTTTAAAGGGTTTTAAACCTCAGAAGCACCTTTAACATATTGTTCAAAATAATGATCAATTTTATGGTTATTTCCCTTTGCAGCCTTAACTGCCAACTGATCGCAACGCTCATTTTGCGGGTGGTTGTTATGCCCTTTAACCCACTGAAATTTGACCCTGTGTTTACGATGAATTAACAAATACCTTTGCCATAAGTCAGGGTTTTTCTTTCCCTTAAACTGTTTTTTTTCCCACTGAAATACCCATTTTTTTTCAACGGACTCAATCACATATTTAGAGTCAGAAAATACGGTCACATCCATAGGTTGTTTTTTTAAAGACTCTAAAGCCACAATGACCGCTAATAATTCCATTCTATTATTTGTTGTCATTTGATATCCCTCAGAAAATTCCTTCACATATTTTTTCCCCACCCACTCCATTATCACACCAAATCCTCCTGGACCTGGATTGAAAATAGCTGAGCCATCAGTGTATATATTTATTCTGTTAGACATCTTCTAGGGAAACAGCAATTTATTGATAACCTCTGGGAAATGAGCATACTCTAACTGATGAACTTTTTGCGCAATATCGCTCACCGAATCCTCTGGACTAAGCGCAACACTCGTTTGAAAAATTAAGGCTCCCTGATCATAATATTCGTTGACCAAATGAATTGTAATACCTGTTTCGGTTTCACCAGCCTCTTTAACACTTTGATGCACTTTATCACCATACATTCCCTTACCTCCGTATTTTGGGAGTAGAGATGGATGAATATTAATTATTTTTTGTGGAAAAGCGTTAACAAATTCAATGGGTATTTTAAGTAAAAATCCAGCTAGTACGATTAAATCAGGATTGATAGATTTTATCCTTTGCAACAACGATTGACCCAATAAATCCGCTTTAGAAAATACAAGAAATGGGGTCTTCAATGCTTTTACTCTTTTTAAAACACCTGCCTTGGGATTGTTCGACAGCACCAATGACACATCAACAGCAGCATTATCTCGGAAATAACTTATAATATTCTCCACATTTGTTCCAGAACCTGAAGCAAAAAGAATAATTCTTTTAACAGTTTTATTTCCCATATTTCTCACCAATAGGGCTTAAACACAGTAGTTGGTTTCTTTATTCAACGTTTAACTTCACAAAGAAAAGTTATAATTTTTATCCTTAATAGTGATTTCATGCAAAGTTTTATATTTTTGTCCACAGTAATTTTAAACCAATTTTGATTATGTCTGACATTTCATCAAGAGTAAAAGCAATCATCGTGGACAAATTAGGTGTTGACGAAAACGAAGTAGTTTCTGACGCCAATTTTACCAATGATTTAGGTGCTGATTCTTTGGATACTGTGGAGCTGATTATGGAATTTGAGAAAGAATTCGATATTCAGATTCCCGATGACCAAGCTGAAAATATTGCTACTGTAGGGCAAGCCATTCAGTTCATTGAACAAGCAAAATAAAAATTTGGCTTAAATGAAACCAAGACGCGTAGTAATTACCGGATTGGGAGCCTTAACTCCTATAGGAAACACCCTCCCTGAGTTTTGGGAGGGTTTATTATCTGGCACAAGTGGTGCTGCACCCATCTCTCATTTTGATGCCTCAAAATTTAAAACACAATTTGCTTGTGAGTTAAAGAATTTTGATCCCTTAAACCATATGGATCGCAAGGAAGCTAGGAAATTTGATCGCTTTGCACAGTATGCGCTTGTCAGTTCTCAAGAAGCTTTAGAGGATTCAGGTCTTGATTTAGAAAAACAAGACAAAGACCGAATTGGGGTAATCTGGGGTGCAGGCATTGGTGGATTAGAAACTTTCCAAAACGAAGTTTTAAACTATGCCAATGGAGACGGATCACCGCGGTTTAATCCCTTTTTCATTCCAAAAATGATCGCAGACATTGCGCCGGGATTGATTTCAATTAAGCACGGGCTTAGAGGGCCTAACTTTACGACAGTTTCTGCGTGTGCTTCATCTGCCAATGCTTTAATAGACGCGTTAAATTATATTAGAATGGGGTATGCTGATATAATTGTATCTGGCGGTTCTGAAGCAGCAGTTACTATTGCTGGAATTGGTGGATTTAATGCCATGCACGCGCTATCAACCAGAAATGATGATCCTAAAACTGCCTCAAGACCGTTTGACAAAAATCGCGACGGATTTGTGTTAGGAGAAGGTGCTGGAGCATTAATTGTTGAGGAGTATGAACACGCTAAAGCAAGAGGTGCTAAAATATACGCCGAATTAGCAGGTGGTGGACTTTCTGCTGATGCTCATCACATGACTGCCCCCCACCCTGAGGGTCATGGAGCCAAAAAGGTAATGATGAATTGCCTAAAAGATGCTAATATCAAGCCCGAAGAAGTTGATGCAATTAATATGCATGGTACCTCAACACCCTTAGGTGATGTGGCCGAAACTAACGCTGTCATTTCAGTATTCGGTGATTACGCCTACGATATGAATATCAACTCCACAAAATCAATGACGGGCCACCTGCTTGGTGCCGCTGGAGCTGTTGAAGCCATTGCCTCAATTATGGCAATTCAAAATGATTTGGTACCCCCAACAATCAATCACGAAACCCACGACGATCAATTAGATTCCAAAATTAATTTCACTTTTGGAAAACCTCAAAAAAGAAAAGTTGATGTAGCTATGTCCAATACTTTTGGATTTGGAGGGCATAATGCCTGCGTAATTTTCAAAAAAATTAGCTAATTTAGAATGTGAATTTCTTTAACCACATACTAAAGTCATCGGATAAAAAAAATGCGGTGTTTTTTAGTAGGTTAAAGAAAATTACTGAATTGAATCCCGTAAGTAAAGAAGTATACCAACGAGCTTTCACCCACCGTTCATCAAATTTAAAAGACGATGATGGTAACCTAATTAATTTCGAAAGGCTTGAATTCTTGGGAGATTCCATGCTTAGCATCGTTGTATCAGCACTATTGTTTGAAAAATTTCCTAATGCAAAGGAAGGAACACTTACTAAATATCGCGCTAAAATTGTAAGTAGAGAAAACCTCAATAGCATAGGAAAAAACCTAAACTTGATTGATTTCCTAGATACTGAGAGTAAAATCAATTTTGGAGACAATATTCACGGAAACCTGCTAGAGGCACTTGTGGGTGCAGTCTATATTGATCGAGGTTTTAAAAAATGTCAGCATTTTATTTTAAAAAAAATTGTTGGGGATTATGTTGATCTTGATCAACTTCAACACATGATATTAAGTTATAAAGGACTATTGCTAGAATGGGGCCAAAAAAATAAAAAAATTGTTCAATTTAAAACTGCTAATGACCAAGGTCTAGATCCAAAATTCAACTATTCCACAGGAGTTTATCTAAATGATAAATTGATTGTTAAAGCACGAGAAATTTCCAAAAAGAAATCAGAAGAAAAAGCTGCTCGTAGGGCTTATCATGCTATGAACATCAAATCAAAAATTTGATGAGTAAAAAAAAGCACTATATACTAGAAGAAGTTGATGAAGAAGATTATAAAATAATTGCGATTCATGCTTACTGCGAGGACTACAGAATGGCATATCTTATAAATGCAAACTGTAATTCCAAATTTCTAAAATCAAAACAAAAAATTTCTGCTTCTCAACCTGAGGGCGACTTCCAAGTTTTTGAATGGAATGACCGTATCAAAGGCATAGAATGTTATTTGTTTTCTAATCGGTCATTAATATTTCAAAATGATAACCAAAACGATACGAGCTTATTCAACTTACCTGAAACAAAAGAATTATATTTGGTTCAGGATTTGAAAGAAGCTGACTATATACTAAAAATTAATTCAGGGATTGATGCAGCGTCATTAGCAAAAAAGTTAGAGATCATCAATGAGGTCTCCTATTGTTATCTCCCTGATCAAAGCAAAATAAATCTTGATCTTTGTCTAAATTTTGATTAATGAGTGAAAGAAAAAAAACCAAAATTGTTGCCACACTAGGCCCTTCAACAGATGCTCCTGAAATCGTTGAAAAAATGATTTTAGCAGGGGCGGACGTTTTTCGTATCAATTTTTCCCATGCTGAACACAGTGAGGTAATTAAGCGGATTGAAATGATCCGACAAGTAAGTGAAAAGCTTCAATCCAATACCTCAATCTTGGCTGACCTTCAAGGTCCAAAATTGAGAATTGGAAAAGTCGAGGAAGGAAGTAGCGTTAAACCCGGAGATCATATTTCATTTATAAATGGTGAGCCTTTTATCGGAGATAAACATAAGGTTTACATGAATTATAAAAATTTCTCCCAAGATGTGAAACCAGGAGAAAGAATACTATTGGATGACGGTAAATTAATATTTGAAGTCATTTCCACTGACAAAAAATCCAAAGTCGAAGCAAAGGTAATTCAAGGGGGTAATCTAAAATCAAAAAAAGGGGTCAACCTACCCAATACAGCTATTTCTCTTCCTGCGCTTACACCCAAAGATGTCATCGATGCCGAATTTGCTATTAAGCAAAACGTGGATTGGATTGCACTTTCTTTCGTCAGAAATAGTGACGATATTCTAGACCTTAGGGGTTTGATTGAAAAGCATACCGATCATAAAATTCCAATTATAGCCAAAATTGAAAAGCCAGAAGGAATTGAAAATATTGATAAAATTATTTCTTACTGTGATGGCTTAATGGTTGCTAGAGGAGATTTGGGCGTAGAAATACCACCAGCAGAAGTACCATTAGTACAAAAAGAATTGGTTAAACTCGCCAAAAAGGCAAGAATTCCTGTCATCATTGCCACTCAAATGATGGAAAGCATGATCGACAGCCTGACAGCAACTAGAGCCGAAGTTAATGATGTAGCCAACTCTGTCATGGATGGTGCTGATGCCGTGATGCTCTCTGGGGAAACCTCAGTCGGAGAATTTCCTGTCGAGGTAATTGAAACCATGAGCTCTATCATCCATAGTGTAGAACATTCCGAATTAATCTCAGTTCCTCAAAAACCGCCAAATATTAGAACTGTGAGGTTTATAACAAAGTCTATTTGTTACCACGCCGTTCACATCGCTAATGATGTACAAGCCAAAGCCATTTGTACTTTAACCAATAGTGGCTACACGGCGTTTCAAGTATCAGCATGGCGACCTAATTCGCATATTTTAGTCTTTACTTCGAACAGACGTATCCTTACCCAACTCAATTTGGTCTGGGGTGTAAAAGCTTTCTTTTACGACAGTTTTGAAAGTACTGACAGAACCGTTGAGGAAATCAATGAGATTGCCCAAGAAATGGGTTATGTGCAAAAAGGAGATCTATTAGTCAACCTCACCGCAATGCCCATTGTAGAAAAAGGGATGGTCAATACATTAAGGATTTCAAGCGTTTGATTAAAAGACTAAATGTGAAAAAAATTTGTCTTGTCCTTTTAATCATTTTCTCCTTTTCAAAAGTAAAAGCACAGGATTCTCTCAAATGGTCGACAAAGAATCGAAACCTTAGCATCCAGTTGCTATTTCCCGATTGGAAATCAAAAGCTTTGATTCTTAGTTTTGATGATGGTCGTGTGGAGGACAGAAAATTGGTAGCACTCCTCAATGAATACAATCTGAAAGGAACATTCCATTTAAATTCTGGTAGGCTATCCACTCCGGGGACTGTAAATCACGATGAGCTGAAATCTCTATACGGTGGCCATGAATTATCCCTTCACGGTTATAATCACCAAGGAATGACCCATTTATCTAATATTGATTATATCTATGAAATAGGAGAGGATAGAAGAACATTGGAACAAATTTCTGGTCAATTAATCCGTGGTCTTGCCTATCCCTTTGGAAGTTATAATGTCGATGCTATTCCAACAATGAGAGATTTAGGTATAGAATACGCTAGAACAGTCGCTGACACTTATGCCTTTGATGTTCCTAAAAACTTTCTTGTTTGGCACCCCAGTATTCATATGTTTGGAAAGGCAGGTTATATGGGTAATTTGCCCGAGGATGACAAAAAAGAATACGAACGATTCGATGCATTAACTGAATCTTTTTTTGAGACAGAAAATCTCGCACTGTATTATGTATGGGGGCACAGTTGGGAGTACACCGACAAATGGGATAGGGTTAGTCGTTTTTTTGAAAAAGTTTCTGGAAAGAAAAATATTTTTTACACCACCCATATTGACTTGGTCGATTACCTCAATGCCTATAAAAGAATGATCATATCGGTTGATAAAACGCAATTTTTCAATCCGAATAGCACAACCCTTTACATTAAGGTGACTGACTATACTGATTTAAATAATCCGAAGTCACAAAAAATTCTAATTCCGGCAGGATCCTCTGCCAAAATTGATAGGTGAACTTTACTTTCAATTCATGAAGGAAGAAATTGAACGAAAATTTTTAGTCACTGGAGATCTTTTTAAAAAACTTTACATTGAAAAACACCACATCATTCAGGGCTATCTAAACAAAGACCCTGATCGGACTGTTAGGGTTAGGCTAAAAAATAATGAAGGTTGGTTGACAATCAAAGGAAGAAGTAACAAAGAGGGGACCACAAGAATGGAATGGGAGATAACCATTCCAAAAATCGAAGCCCAGTCTTTACTCAAACTTGCAGTAGATCGTCCAATTGAAAAAATTAGGTATATAATCCCACATGGCGATCTGACGATTGAAGTTGACGAATTTATAAGTCACAGAAAGGGATTAATTATGGCTGAAATTGAACTTCCGCAGGAAAATACTCCTTTTGAAAAGCCCGATTGGCTGGGCGAGGAAGTCACAGGTAATCCTGACTACTACAATGCAATGATGTGATGTGATTTTTTTTTAAAACATTATCCTATCACTAGAATATTGTATCTTTCGAAAAAATATAGATATGTATTCACTCCTCAAAACCGTCCACTCTTATTGGGCTTATCTTGTTTTATTGATTTTGGTTTTAGCCATTTTCAATGCGCTAATTGGAAAGATTAAAGGAAAGGATTTTGAGTCAAAGGATCTCAGAGTTTCCCTGTTTGGACTGATCTTTTCTCACCTGCAATTACTTATCGGTTTAATCCTATATTTTGTATCACCTTGGTTTGGACAGTGGTCTGATTTGGGTGTTGGAGGTGTAATGGGAAATAACGAGGCCAGGTTGTATTTGGTCGAACATCCATTTACCAATATCATTGCTATTGTTTTAATCACTATGGGTTGGTCTCTCCACAAAAGACAAAGTGATCCAGGAAAAAAGTTCCTCAGAATTGGAATTTTCTATGGTCTTGGACTTATACTACTACTGAGTAGAATTCCATGGGACAGTTGGATTTAAATGGTAAAAATTAGCCATGAATCGCTCCTCTAGAAGACCTGCCTTCGCTCATCTATTACTAAAAAACAAACTGAAGATTGCTGTTCTTGGTGGCGGAAGTTGGGCAACTGCTTTAATCAAAATTCTGACTGAAAACAAAAGAAAAGTAGGCTGGTATATTAGAAAGGATATCAACATTGACTTCATACGAACAAATCATCACAATCCCAATTACCTGAGTTCAATAAACCTTAGAACTAGCCGCCTTAATATAAGTTCTGATATAAATGAAATCGTTGCTGCTGCTGATGTACTATTCATTGCAATTCCCTCGGCTTTTATTGCCTCAGAATTGAATAAAATTCAGGTTCCCATCGATCAAAAAATAATCTTCTCAGCTGTCAAGGGAGTCGTTCCAGAAAGCATGCTAATTGTTGGGCAACATTTCCATGAAAAATATGATATTCCCTATGAGAAGATAGGTGTGATTACTGGTCCTTGCCATGCGGAGGAAGTAGCGATGGAAAGGCTTTCTTTTCTAACCGTAGCTTGCATTGATATAAGTTTGGCAAAAGCAATTACTTCCATGCTAAAAACCAAATACATTCGAACAAAGACGTCCAATGATATTATTGGCACAGAATATGCCAGTATGCTCAAAAATATTTATGCCATTGCTGCGGGTATCGCCCATTCATTGGGATATGGAGATAATTTTCAAAGTGTTTTAATGAGTAATGCTATTCGAGAAATGAAAAGATTTATCAAGGATGTTTACAAACTCAAACGCAATATCAATAACTCGGCTTATTTGGGGGATCTTTTAGTAACGGGGTATTCTATTTTTAGTCGAAATCGAACTTTTGGCAGTATGATTGGTAAAGGCTATTCTGTGAAAGCTGCTCAGATGGAAATGCAAATGGTTGCAGAGGGTTATTACGCGACAAAATCAGCCAAAATGATCAACCAAAGTTACCCTACACGTATTCCGATAATAGATGCAGTATTCAGTATTCTTTACGAGGGTAAAAACGCTCAAAAGATTTTTAAAAAACTAGAGAAAAAATTGGACTAAACCCCTGATTTAAATTGGGATAAAAAGCGGACGTCATTTTCAAAAAATAAGCGGATATCTCCGATTTGGTATAGCAACATCGTAATACGTTCGATTCCCATGCCAAAAGCATAACCAGAATACTCCTCGGGGTCAATATTGCAATTTTTCAAAACGTTAGGATCTACCATACCACATCCCATGATTTCCAACCATCCTGTTCCCTTTGTAATCCGGTAATCCGTCTCGGTTTCTAATCCCCAATAAATATCAACTTCAGCGCTGGGCTCTGTAAAGGGAAAATAAGAAGGTCTTAATCGTATTTTTGACTTTCCAAAAAGAGATTTGGTGAAATATAAAAGGGTTTGTTTGAGATCGGCGAAAGAAACATTTTTGTCAATATACAGTCCTTCAACTTGGTGAAAAATACAATGAGATCTAGCAGAAATGGCTTCGTTTCTAAATACTCTTCCTGGTGAAATTGTCCGAATCGGTGGCTCATTGTCTTCCATATACCTAACCTGAACAGAAGATGTATGTGTACGTAATAATATATCCGGATTGGTCTGAATAAAAAAGGTATCCTGCATGTCCCTTGCCGGGTGATATTCAGGAAGGTTTAAAGCGGTAAAATTGTGCCAATCATCTTCAATTTCTGGTCCCTCAGAAATATTAAATCCGATTTGAGCAAATATATCTACAATTCTGTTTTTAACTAATGATAATGGATGTCTTGATCCCAATTCAATCGGAAACCCTGGGCGAGATAAATCGCCATAGCTACCCACGGCAGTTTGATCCTCTAAATTAGATTGAAGGGCTTTAACTTTTTCTGTAACAGCTGTCTTTAATGAATTTAGTGCCTGTCCATATGCCTTTTTCTCCGATGGAGGAACAGTTTTAAATGCAGCAAAGAAGTCATTTAAAACACCTTTTTTTCCTAGATATTTTATTCGAAATGTTTCTACCTCCTCTTTGGATTCAGTACTAAATGACTTAACCAAATCTAAGTTTTCATTAATTTTTTCAATCATGGCACAAAAGTAAACATTTATTGAATTAGCTCCCGCTTTAAAAAATAGGTAACCAATGCTTCTTTCATCAATATACTTTGCTCCCCGGGTTTGAGTGATGGTAATGGCTCTAATAACTCAAAATGAGGCCATCCATCTCCATCAAAATAATCAAACCGATAATAGCCAAAGGGTTCTAAGACACTGCAAATCCCAATGTGAATTAAATTCACATTATCGTCTTTTTTCATTTTTTTGTGCACCTGACCCAATTCCTGTAAACCAACCAAGTAGAGAATCCCTTCAACATCAAGTGCTTCTCCATCAGAAAATTTATCACTCAAAACATTTACCAAGTTCTCCCAGCGGGACTTTAATTGTTGATCTCGATTTTGATTTTTTTGCACCTTACAAAGATACTTGCTTTGTGAAAATCTAATGCGCACATTACAAAAAATAAAGTACTTTCGTATTTGTGAATATACTCGATATCATACTCGCCCTTGCCCTAGGTTTTGGATTTCTAAAAGGTTTTACAAAGGGTTTTATTATTGAAATAGCCAGTTTGGGCGCCTTATTTTTAGGACTTTTGGGGGCGATAAAATTTTCGAGTTTTGTAGCAGAGCGGATCAAAGATTTTGTCGATTGGAGTCCAATTGCAATCCAAACCATTTCTTACCTTCTAATCTTTATCATTATCGTTTATGCCGTTTCTGTTTTGGCAAAAGGTTTGACTAAAATATTAAGCCAAGCTTCATTGGGGTTATTCAATAAATTTCTAGGTGCCATTTTTGGGGTTTTGAAATGGGCAGTTCTTATGAGTGTCATTTTATTTTTTTTAGTAAAAATCAATGAATGGATTGTCATAATTGACCAAGAAATGATCAAAGGGTCTTTGTTATTCGAACCGATTACCGAGCTTGGAGAATATCTATTTAATTGGGGTAGTGAACTATCCAAAGAAATTCCCGAGGACCTTATTTGAACCCCTTTAAACTTCTTACCTCACCTTCTTTAATCCAACCTTCTGAGCCGTTAGCAATTCTTATTTTTTGCCATTCTTGAAGCGCATCCAACATCTGAACTTTTGTGCCTTCATGGAGCAAGAATAAGACCTCGGCCCGTGAATTGGGTTCTGCCCAAACTTCTATTTTTTTATTGAATAGAATCCCATAAGTCGTCTCCGCAGTGTTTTTAGATTTAATCACTGCAATTGAAATTGAACTAATCAAAAACAACCCAGACACAATAGTGATAACAAAGTAGATCCGCTTTGCCAAAGGAATTTTATTTTTAGAATAAAACCCCCAAAATATTGCCAATAACCAGGCCAAAAGAACCGAAAAGATCGCCCAGCCTTGTTGAGAAAACAAACCGACAAGACCCTGCTGAAATTTTGATATTTGAGACTTAGGAAGAACTTCAACCGCATCTATTGCCATGTTTTGAGCAAAAGCACTATTGATATTGATGTCTTCGTCTTGAGGATTCAATTGTTTTGCTTTTTCATAGAAGAAAATACTTTCCGCTACATTATTCAACCGATAATAACAGTTTGCCATATTGTAGTAAAGTGCTGCACTATGTTCACCCGAGGCTAAAATTTCTTTATATAACAAAACTGCATTCTCAAATTGACCTGCATTGTAAGCAGTATTTGCATTTTTAAATAGCTGATCGTTTTCTTGCCCAAAACCAAAAGAAATAAAAAGAATTGCGATAAGTAGGATTAATTGCTTTCTCATAATTTTTTATCAATATTGGAGATTACCTTAAGTGCCTGGTCAAAATCCTGTTGCATTTTGGCATCAGTAGTAGGCGCATATCTAGCGATTTCGCAATTCTCTAAAAGGTCAATAAATGACTTTATCTCTGACTGGTTTAGACTTTTGCCCCCGAGCATTTCAGAAATCTTTTCTTTGCTAAAATCATCTGTTTTGATTTTGAGTTTGGCCTTAAGGTAGTTGTAAAGGGCTCGTTCCAAAGCATCGTAAAAAAGTGTTTTATTTCTTAAATTCTTTTTGGCTTCCCCAAGATATTTTTTAGCCAACCGATTAGCAGCTCTTAATCTTGATCCCTCTACATCATCCGAAATCCTCTGATTTCTCCGAAGAAGTAGAAGAAAGGCAAATAGCATCAGAAACGGAGAAGCTAACAAGCCGTAAAATAATTTACTGTTCCAAAATTCCTTTTGGACAATGGGCTCAAGATCAGGGTTTAACTTAATAAATCTAAAAGATTCATCTGTCGCAGTAACCAATTGTTTGTTAACAGAAGCAGTATTGTTTTCCGCATTGGGAGAGACAGGGCCGCCGTAAACATCAACAAGTTGATCATTAGAACGCAAGGTGATGTAGCGTTCTTGTTTGGGATCAAAATAGGAAAAGGAGACAACTGAAATGGGATACTTCCCTTGAAAGCGAGGTACAACCGTATAGTTATCCTCTATACTTCCTTGCATCCCATACAAGGATGTTTTGACATTTTCGGAATGTTCAGGTTCAAAGACCTCTAACGTACTGGGTAGAACAAGCTTTGGCAAATTAAAAAGCTTTAGATTTCCATTACCTGACACTTTTAATTTTACCTCAAAAGATTCGGTTGCCTTGAGAGAATTTTTATTGATTAATACGTCAAAATCAAATTGCCCAACAGCACCAAAATAATTAACTGGTTTTCCTTTTTCAGGTAGGGGCTTAACATTGATTATTTTTTTTCCTGCCGATACTGATCTGGAGGATTGCTGTACAATTCTATTTCCAAAAAAGTCTCTTCGCCTTGAAGGTAAATCAATAACTAAACTCAAGGTTAATGGCTCAATGGTCAACTTACCAGTTTTCTGTGGATACAGCACACTTTTTCGCCAAACCACAACATTATAATCTTCTCCCTTGTAAGTTCCAGATTCTACTTTAAGCTGTGGAATATTAATATTGTGGCTCCAAAAATCTGCAAACTTAGGATTATCAACTGCCCGACCATCTGATATTCGCAATGGATTTCTGAAATATAATTTATAAACCACCGTAATAGCCTCATTAAGATAAGGGCGGCTATTAGAAATCTCAGCTACAAGATGAAGGTTATCATCGATTAAATACTCTGGGCTATTAGGGTCTCTTGGAACTTCTACTGCCTCAGTTACTGTAATATCAACAGGAGAGGTCTTATATATAGAACCTCCAATATTGATCGTAGCTTGTTTGATACTTAATGCACCTTTTTTATTAGGTGTCAGAAAATAGGTATAGGTTTTTGAAAAGCTTCTTTTTCCATTTACCCATGAGTTACTAATTGACTGATTGGGGCCACCAACGACTGTAAACCCAGAAAAATCGGGAGGCGTAAAGTCATCCCCATTTTGATTCATGTTAAAATCTACTCGCAATCGTTCATTTAAGCCCAGACTTCTCTTACTGACTTTTATGTCAAAGCTTACATCTTGAGCAATCGATTGCACGATTCCCGTAATTAACAGTAAAACAAAAATCCAAAACTTTTTCATCGATAAAATTTTACCAATCTTTTCTTCCTCTCACAGGCACACCTTGTACCTTCTCTGCATTCACTTTATCTTGAACCTCTTTCTCTTGATTATTCATTGCCTCAAGCAAGCTTCTAACCTGCTCTGGTGACAACTCCGATTGCTTAGGTTGTTGTGGCGACTGATTTTGTTTTTCATTATCTCCCTCACTAGGTTGGTTGTCTTTTTCCTGATCTCCCTCATCTTTTTTATCTTCCTCATCTTCACCTTGATCACTTTCATTATCATCCTTATTCTCTCCTGAATCCTGATCTTTGTCACCATCCTTGTCTTGGTCTTTGTTCTCCTGATCATCTTGATTATCCTGATCTTGTTGATCCTGTTCGTCCTCTTGATCTTGGTTTTGATCTTGATTTTGTTGTTCTTTTTCTAGAAGTTCTTTTGCCAATGCGTAATTGTATCGAGTTTCTTCATCTTGGGGATTATTCCTAAGCGCATTTTTGTAGGTTTCCACAGCTTTGGCATAGTCTTTTTGTTTCATAAAGACATTCCCAATATTATGTAGTGCATGATGCTTACTAGATTTATTTTCCGCAAATTTTTGTGTCTGGAAATAGCGTTGTTTCGCCTCCTCATAGTCTTGCTCGTTAAAGTGCGTATTACCGAGGTTATAGAGAGCTTCAGTTCTTTCAGGAGACTTAGAAAGAGCCTCGCGATAAACCATCTCAGCCTCATCAAAGACCTCAGCATCGGCGAGTTGATTACCTTCATATATTTGATTGGTAACCTCACTCTCTTGTGCGTTAATTTGCACCAAAGTGAACAGACACAAAACCATTAAGAAAGTTCTTATTAACATTATTATTCGTTAAATAAATTAAGGCGTTGAACCCATTTGGTTTTTGTTTCAAAAAGAAACAGCTCTAACAAAATTAGCAGGAATCCCGTAAAAAGAAAAATCTGAAACTGATCTTTATAACTTACAAATTTCTTGGCTTCAAACTCTTTTTTATCCATTTCCTTTAGCGTTCCTACCACGAAATCTACCACAGCTTGCGTATCGTTCCCGTCAATGTATCCACCATCAGCGGCATCGGCAATTTGTTCAAGTATTTCGGCATTTCTCTTGGTGATGACCGTCTCCCCTTCCATATCTTTCTTATAGGATTCTACTATCCCTTTCCTCTTTATTGGAATGGGGGCTCCTTCATCAGAACCTACTCCGAAAGTGAAAATTCTTATTCCCATAGCTGAAGCCCGATTTGCTGCTGATTCAGCTTCCTCTGAGTGATCCTCTCCGTCCGAAACTAAAAATACCACACGATTGGTTTGATCTTCATCATCAAAAAATGTTCCTGATAAGTCCAATGCAGCATCCAAAGCGGTTCCCTGAGAAGATAGCATGTCGGTATTTAGCGCCTGTAAAAAGATTTTAGCAGCACCATAATCTGTAGTAATTGGCAGCTGAGGAATTGCCTGAGCTGCATAGGCGATAATGCCTATACGATCACTTGCCAATTCATTGATAATGGCTGAAACCAAACGTTTAGACTTCTCTAATCGGTTAGGCGCAATATCCTCGGCTAACATACTCTTAGAGACATCAATAGCAAAAACAATATCCACACCCTCTCTTTTTACGGTTTCCAATTGCGTTCCAATTTTAGGATTTACCAGACCCACGATTAAAAATGAAACCCCTAAAGTCAACAAAAGCAATTTTAGGACAGGTTTAAACTTGGATCGGTTTGGACTTAATTTTTCCATGAGTGAAGATTGGGCAAAGCGGGTTTGGACGTTTCTCTTCCATCTTGCAACCACCAAATAACCAATCCATAACACTGGTAAAATACTAAAGAAGTATAAGTAAAATGGCGTATCCAACTGGTACATATCAAATAAAACTTTTAAATAGGGTATTTCGGGCCAACCACTCGATCAAAATCAAAGCGAGTGCCAATAAGACCAACAGTCTAAATTTTTCTTCGTAGTTGTAATATTTAAATTCCTCTACCTCTGTTTTTTCTAGTTTGTTAATCTCATCATAAATCTCCTCAAGCTTTTTGTTGTCAGTAGCCCTGAAGTAAAGTCCCCCTGTGTTTTTTGCAATGGTTTTCAATAACTCCTCGTCAATCTCGACTTTGGTTAGTCCATACTGAAACTTTCCGTTGGGTAAAATCCCTACTGGTGCTCTTGCAGTTCCATTACTTCCCAATCCAATGGTGTAGGTCTTAATTGCATATTCTACTGCCAACTCACTGGCAATTTTAGGGTCGATAAAGCCTGAGTTATTCACCCCATCGGTTAGTAAAATGATAACTTTACTTTTAGCGCGACTATCTTTCAGTCGGTTAACGGCTGTCGCAAGCCCCATACCAATCGCAGTTCCATCTTCAATGATGCCCTCATATCGAATTTCACCTAAAGCATTTTTTACAATTGCTTTATCGCTTGTAATGGGTGTTTTGGTATAGCTTTCCCCTGCATAAATGACCAGTCCGATACGATCACTGATGCGATCATCAATAAAAGATGTGGCGACCCTTTTAAGGGCAGAAAGTCGGTTAGGCTTTAAATCCTGTGCTAACATACTGGAGGAAACATCAATGGCCATTACAATATCGATTCCTTTGTTCAATTTAGTTCTGGTTGAAACGTCCATGGTTTGTGGGCGTGCTATTGCCAAAACAATCAAAGCCATGGCAAGAAGTCTCAATACAAACAAGAGTGGTTGAAGCTTTGCTAAAAAACTTGAATTTTGCTGAAAGCCTTTTAGGGAAGATATCTTCAAAACCGGCTGAGATTTTTTTGAGGTAAAAAAGTACCATGCTATCACTAGCGGAAGCGATACAAGCAACCACAAGTAATTGGGATTCGCAAAATAAATTCCCTCAAACATCGCTATAATTCTTTTATAAGTTCAAAACTATCCATGACTCTTTTTTCAATCTCAGTAGCATATCGATCTTCCTTTTCATACAACAAGGTCAAATTGATACCCCCTTTGTCAAAATCAAACAAATGGGTCATGTAATTACATCTTACTCTTTCGTTTTGTCCTTTTTTGGGATAGTCTAATGTCCCATAAATTTTGAGAGATGGAATTCCCGAAAGCGTTGTAAATTCCTCTTCTTTTATAAGAATATTTACCGCGCCACGAGACTGAAAATCCTTGATGATGTCATTGATTAATTCTTGGATTTTCTCCTTATCTCTAACTTGTTGCTCCTCTTTTGATGGTTTTTCTTCTGCCTGTTTTTGGGGGGCTTTCTGGGTAAATACCAGGTCTATGTAGAAAGGAGAATCATAGTCCCCAGAGGAAAAACGAAGTGCACCACCCATTTCAGTTTTAATTCGCTTCAATACCTCAGGTGTAGAAATTTTAACTGGTGGTGTTCCATATTGACTTGTAACCCATTCTTGGTTTTTAAGCTTTATGGTTGGGTAACCCAATAAGGTATCTCTAACTGGATAAAAACCATACACTAAAATCGCTGTTCCTAAGCTTAGCACTAATAAAATTCCAAATGATGCAAAACTCCACTGCAGTTGCTTTTTTCTCCTTTTCTTTGCTAATAATTGTTGGTATTCCTCCCTTTCTCTTATCTCCTCAGGAGTGGGTTCTGGCAATGCTTCTTTGGTTTCAATGACCACTTCCTCAACCAATGCCCTATCCTTGGAAGTTGAACCAAATTCAGGAGTTGATCGAGCAAATTTTACTAAATCTGCAGTTTGTAAAACAGTCTTAAGATTTTTTATCGTTTCCCGTTCCAGTTCTAATTTCCCCGTTTGCTTCAGGGCTTCCAACTTGAGCAACAACTCATCTGTGGTACTCTCCAATGCACTAATTTTTGCTTCTTCCTCCAGATAACGTCTCACGACATCGGTCAACCTAGAATAATAATTTTTATACTCTTCTTGTTCACTAGGTGTAACGGATTCTAACGCCTTCAATTCTTCGATAGCACGCTCAAAAGGTGGAAGTTTCTTCCTTAGTGCTTCCCTCCTTTTTTTTGCAAAAAAGAAACCATAGATCAGTCCAACCAAAATCAATACGGCAAGTAACCCAAAAATTAAACTTCGCGTCAAAGCCTCAAAGTTTTGATCTACCTGGGCAATCGGCTTAATATCGAATAACTTTTGCTTTAAGGTGTCTACTGGAACGTTGGCAACCTGAATTAATAGAGAGTCTGAGATTTTGGCAAATCCATTGATTGAAACTTTCTGTGGAGGCAACCAGTAGGCGCCCGAATCAAATTGAATCAAGGCATATTTCTTGGTGAAAAGGTAGTGACTTTGAGCCCTTAACGTATCAATTGGACTTTCCTCGAGAATTTCAAAAGGAGCAAACAGGGCTTGTTCTGGAAAAATAACCTGTACAGTGGAATCAGCTTTCAATTGGAGCGTATAGTTAATCTGTTCCCCGATACGCATTTTGGTGGTGTCCACTGCCACATTCAATTCATAATCTGACTGACCCCTCAACATACAAAAGGAGAGAATAAACCCTAAAAAAAGTAAGGCGTTTCTCGTCATTTAACCCCTTGATTTAAAATAATTCAACAACTTTTTGACATAACTCTCGTCCAAACGACAATGCAAGGTTCCCGCTCCATTTTTATGGAAAAGGCTTTCAAATTCACCGACTTGTTTTTTGTACTGCTGGGCATAGGCCTTGCGAACAGTCAAAGATTGGGTATTCACCCAGGCCGTTTGTCCAGTTTCATTATCCAACATAGGCACCAAACCTAAATTAGGTATGTTTTCTTCATGGCGGTCAAAAATTCTAATTCCAGTCAAATCGTGTTTTTTTGCTACAATTCTTAATGTTTTTTCATAGTTGCTATCCATGAAGTCTGACATCAAAAAAACAATGGCTTTCTTCTTCATCACACCAGACAAAAATTCTAGCGCATTACTGATATTTGTTTTTTTACTTTTTGGATCATATTCCAAAAGTTCGCGGATAATTCTCAACACATGAGACCGTCCTTTTTTGGGGGGAATAAAAAGTTCAACCTGATCTGAAAAAAGAATTAACCCAACTTTGTCATTGTTTTGCATTGCAGAGAAAGATAGTGTCGCTGCTATTTCTGTCAATTCTTCCCTCTTAAACTGTCCCTGCGTTCCGAATAATTCCGAACCACTGATATCAATCATCAACATTAAAGTCAATTCTCTTTCCTCCTCAAAAACCTTAACAAAAGGTTCGTTATAACGTGCAGTAACATTCCAATCGATACTTCTCACGTCGTCCCCATATTGGTATTGTCGCACCTCACTAAAAGTCATTCCCCTACCTTTAAAGGTACTGTGATACTCCCCGCCAAATATATTATCGCTTAGCCGACGGGTCTTAATTTCAATTTTACGAACTTTTTTTAGGAGCTCCTTAGTGTCCATTGATGCTTAAATTAGTAGTGATGGAGAAGTTTATTGCCTAGGGCACCTCAACTTCATTGATGATTTGACTGATCAAATCCTCAGTGGTAACGTTTTCAGCTTCTGCCTCGTAAGTCAATCCGATTCGGTGACGTAAAACATCATAAATCACCGCCCGTACATCTTCAGGAATGACATAACCGCGATGTTTGAGAAAGGCATGGCATTTTGCTGCAGTTGCCAAGTTGATACTTCCCCGAGGGGAGGCACCAAAACTGATCAAAGGCTTTATTTTTGCCAAATTATAGTTCTCTGGGTAGCGGGTTGCAAAAATCAAATCGAGGATGTATTTTTCAATTTTCTCATCCATGTAGATTTCTCTGACAGTAGCCTGTGCAGTTTCAATTTGCTTGGTGGTTACAACTGGTTTTATTTTCTCAAATGTGTTATTGAGGTTCGAACGAACAATTAATTGTTCTTCTTCAATCTTAGGGTAATCAATAACAGTCTTCAACATAAATCGATCTACCTGTGCCTCAGGTAAGGGATAGGTTCCCTCTTGCTCAACGGGGTTTTGGGTCGCCATCACCAAAAACGGTGAGGGGAGTTTAAAAGTTGTGTCTCCAATAGTGACTTGTTTTTCCTGCATCGCCTCTAGTAAAGCCGACTGCACTTTGGCGGGAGCACGGTTGATCTCATCTGCCAAAACAAAATTGGCGAAAATTGGCCCTTTTTTGATGGTAAAATCATTCTCCTTGATGTTGTAAATCATCGTCCCGACAACATCAGCAGGTAACAAATCAGGGGTGAACTGAACCCTGCTAAAAGCACCTTTTACTGCTTGACTAAGGGTGTTTATCGCAAGAGTTTTAGCCAAACCAGGCACCCCCTCAAGAAGGATATGACCACGACCTAATAAGCCAATTAGTAAGCGTTCAACCATTTGTTTCTGACCAACGATGACCTTATTGATTTCCATGGTCAATAAATCGACAAAGGCACTTTCCTTTTCAATCTTTTCATTGATTGCTTTAATATCAACACTCTTGTTTACTGTTTCTTCCATTTTCTGTAGCGATTAAAACATTAATTTTCGGGAAAGCAAAATTGAAAATTATTTTTGTGTACCATTGTTAACAATTGGTTAAAAATAGGCTGTTTGGTGGTTTTATTGCCCCGTAAATTGTTTCTAATTTAGGATATCGAATTTAAGAGAAATTAAATAGATGACAAAAGGCTCAAGGATAATATCTGGAACAATGAACTGGGGGCAATGGGGAAAGCAACTTGATACCGCCGCCATGGCATCCCTCATAGGGAAGTGTATCGAATTAGGAATCAACACTTTTGACCATGCTGATATTTATGGGGGATACACCACCGAAGCTGAATTTGGCAAGGCTTTCCAACAAACAAAAATCGACAGGGAAGCACTGTATTTTATTTCCAAATGTGGCATACAATTTCCCACCGACACCAGCCCAGTTTTATTCAACTACTATAGCTATTCTAAATCCTATATCATTCAACAAGTCGAGCGTTCTCTCACGAACTTGCAAACGGACTATCTAGACCTACTGTTACTCCACCGTCCAAGCCCCTTGATGGAGGCTGGTGAGATCAACGCCGCCCTAGACCAGTTAATTGCTCAAGGAAAAATTAAAGCCTTTGGGGTCTCCAACTTTAGCCCCTCACAAATCGATTTGATCAATGAAAATAATCCTATAATTTTCAACCAAATTGAATTTTCCCTTTCGCATTTTGAACCCATTTATGATGGTACTTTGGATTATTTAACCCAAAAACAGATTGGAGTGATGGCATGGTCTCCACTGGGAAAATATTTTAGCAATAAGGACAATCAACAAGAAAGTATACAAAAAACACTTATCCCCCTAAAAGAAAAATACAATGCAGAGGAAGATCAGTTGCTATTGGCATGGATAATGAAGCACCCTGCAAATGTCCTTCCAGTTATTGGAACCACCTCAGAAAATCGTATGAAAAAAGCGTTAAAGGCGGGCGAAATTGAACTGGATGAAATTGACTGGTTTTCGCTTTTGGTTGCAAGTCAAGGTCATAAAATGCCATAATCGATGAAAAGAAAAATTGCGTTTTCAGTAATACTTGCCAAAGAGGATCGAGTCAAAACCCAGAAGAATTTCCTACAGTTATGATCAACAAACGCCTACTGGTCAAAAGCTTATTATCCCAAAACGATGAAAATAGTTTTTACGACAAAAAGCTGAAGATCAACTTAGGTTCTAAAGAGGGAAAAGCCAAATTCCTTAAACACATTTGCGCGCTTTCCAACAGCAACCCCAAAAATAATTCCTATATCGTTATTGGCGTAGAAGATGAAGGAAACAAAATTGTGGGTGTTGATTTTTTTGACGATAGCAAGCTGCAAAACCTCATCAATGCTTATTTGGAGAACCCACCTAGAGTATCTTATGAGAACATTCATTTTCCACATTTACCCAATGGAAAAGTGGTTGGCTTGGTGACAATTATGCCCAATCAAGCGTTGACCTCCCTAAGAAAAAATATCTGGAAATATTATGGGGGTAGTGTTTTTGTGAGAGAAGGTAGTATCTCTCTTCCTAAAATATTCGACATTAAAATTGAGGACAACAACAGTGCTTTGGTTACCAAGATTGAAACCCATGCAGAAAATAATATCCAACTTACACTGGATGGAGTAGTAGATTTTCTAGGAGCACATGGTGACGAACTGGTCAAAAAATACCAAGTTTTTAAAGAAGTATTTGTGTTGTGTTGGGCGGGTTTAGAAAAAAGAAATAAAGGCAGAGTCTACTACTCCCGTGTGGATATCGAATTGATCAATGAGCAGGTCAAGCTTTTTTATTCTAACCTGGACGAGGTGGAAATCCAGTGGGACGAGAATGCGTTTATCATCACAGAATACGTCAGGCTGAATATAGAGAATCAATACAGGTTTTTCCCTCTAGAAGAGGTGAAAATTATTTTTAAGGAAAATGGCACTTACCAAATGGAAACTGAACTTTTGTTTTCCCCCCCAGAAATGGACAAAAAAAGTTTGTTTCACCGCTTAAATGCCAATAACGCCCTTTTAAAAAAAATGGAAAAAGGCATATCCCTTAGCCCTTCAGAACAGGAGGATCTATACCAAATAGCTCCTAGTTATATGCTCTGTTATCTGAATAATTTGGAAACCGCAAAAGAACAACTCATACGATCTCAGAAACTACTCCGTGCTCAAGGGGAATCGGTTTACGAAACCTTTAAAGATACACAACGCATTTTGAGAAAAATTAAATACAATTGATCGATAATTTTAACATTTAATCCAAAAAAAAATTAAAGGGTTTTTATAGCTTTGGGATACCCAAAACTAAAACCTAATGAAATCTACTTATGCTGCAGCAAGCTTTTGCTTGTTGTCTTTAATGCTGAAAATGCCAAAATCAGAATATCTGGATCGGGTGACGCACAGTTAGTCGCCAACTCTCATTTGAACGCTAGGATAAGTGGATCGGGTGATATACAATATAAAGGAAGTCCAAATGAAGTGGACGTCAAGGTCTCTGGAAGTGGTTCAATCACCAAAGAATAAGGAGTTAAAACTCATTTAAACCCTCGGGATAAAGAAAGTGATTATAGGGGAATCGGGTAATGTGAATTTTACGTGTTTCGGCATAAACCCGTTCTCTAAAAACCTGAAGATTTTCTTTATTTATAGCAGAGATAAATAGGGCTCTATCGTTTATGCGGTGCATCCAAGTGTTTTGCCACTCCTCGAGGGAATAGTGATGTTGGGTCCGTTCAGCGATTAAATCGGTTTCATCCCAAGGCGCTGGTTCGTAGGCATCTATTTTATTAAAGACCATCAAGGTGGGTTTATCGAGACTATTAATTTCTTTTAAAATTTGATTCACGGATTCAATGTGTTCTTCGAAATTGGGGTGTGAAATATCTACCACGTGCAGTAACAAATCCGCCTCTTGGACTTCGTCTAGGGTGCTTTTAAAAGACTCCACCAACTGAGTAGGTAGTTTACGAATAAACCCTACGGTATCACTCAACAAGAAAGGTAAATTTCCAATTACCACTTTTCGAACCGTGGTATCCAAAGTGGCAAATAATTTGTTTTCGGCAAAAACCTCACTTTTGGCAATGACATTCATTAAGGTAGATTTCCCTACATTGGTATAGCCAACAAGTGCCACCCGAACGAGTGCCCCGCGATTTCCTCTTTGGGTAGCCATTTGTTTGTCTATTGTCTTAAGTTTTTTCTTAAGTAAGGAGATTTTATCCCTAACGATCCGGCGGTCAGTTTCAATTTCTGTTTCCCCAGGACCACGCATGCCAATCCCTCCTCGTTGTCTCTCTAGGTGTGTCCACAGTCCTTTTAGTCGGGGCAAAAGGTATTCATACTGCGCCAGTTCAACTTGAGTACGGGCATAACTGGTTTGTGCTCGTTGGGCAAAAATATCCAAGATAAGACCAGTACGGTCTAATATTTTACACCGCAAGATTTTTTCAATATTACCTTGTTGTGCCGGGGTAAGTTCGTCATCGAAAACTACGGTAGTCACCTCATTTTCTTCCACATAGTCCTCCACCTCCTGCATTTTACCAGTACCTATAAATGTTTTGGGATTTGGGATTTGCATCTTTTGAACGAATCGTCTAAGCACATTCCCCCCTGCTGTTAGGGCTAAAAAAGCCAATTCATCGAGATATTCTTTCGATTGAGATTCATCCTGCTGGCTGTTGATGATTCCAATAATAACTGTTTTTTCAAGAACGAGCGATTTGGCTTCAATCATCTTTACCGGCTTTATTCCAGGTTTTTAAAGAAAGGGTTTTTCCATCAAAAACACCATAGGTAAAATGTGTGATCCAGTCACCTAAGTTGATGTACTGGGATTGCTTTCCCAAATCAATTGCTAAAGGCAAGTGTCGGTGACCAAAAACAAAATAATCGTAATGCTTTTTCTCCAATTTACTTTTACTGTATGCTACCAGCCACTCTTTATCCTCTCCCAAGAATTTAATATCCTCTTCTCCAGAAATCAATTTATTTTTTTGAGATAAATATTGTCCAAATCGGATGCCTAAATCTGGGTGAATCAATCGATAAAGCCACTGAAAAAAGGGGTTTTTAAAGACTTTTTTCATCCGTTTATAGCCCTTATCACCAGGACCCAAACCGTCACCGTGTCCGATCATTATAACCGTATCTTCAATTTTGATTTCAATGGGATTGTGGTGAACCGTAATTCCAAGTTCATTTTGAAAATAATCTTTCATCCAAAGGTCATGGTTCCCGACAAAAAAAATGATTGGGATACCGCTGTCAGTTATTTCAGCCAATTTTCCCAATACTCTAACAAAACCCCTGGGAACTACTTGCTTGTATTCAAACCAAAAATCAAATAAGTCTCCCAATAAGTAAATCGCCGCGGCATCTTTACGAACTTCTTCTAACCAGCTAACAAAAATCTTTTCTCGCTCTCGACTGGATAACTCGGCTTCCAACCCGAGATGATTGTCAGAGGCAAAATAGATTTTTTTGTTTTTTGGAAGTTTCATTCTATGGACTGCGCTATATCAAGTTGATGGCCTGATCTAAATCTTCGATCAAATCTTGAACATCTTCTATACCCACACTGAGACGAATCAATCCATCTACAACGCCACTTTTTTCCCTAACTTCTTTTGGTATTGAAGCATGCGTCATCGAAGCTGGGTGTCCTGCCAGACTCTCCACGCCTCCCAGCGATTCGGCCAACGTAAAAACTTTTAGACTTTCTACAATTTTAATTGCTTTTGCCTTGTCTCCACCTTTAGGCAAAAAGGATATCATTCCGCCAAAGGATTTCATTTGAGCTTTGGCAACTTTATGATTGGGGTGATCGGAAAAACCGGGCCAATAAACTTTTTCAATTTTTGGATTTTCCTTTAAAAATGTCGCAATTGCTGCACCATTTTCAGAATGCCTTTGCATCCTAATGTGTAAAGTTTTAATCCCTCTAAGGGTTAAAAAACAATCCATCGGTCCAGGTACTGCACCACTTGAATTTTGAATGAATGCAAGTTTTTCGTGTAACGCGTCGTCATTTACTGCGACCAATCCTAATACGGTATCACTATGCCCTGCAAGGTATTTGGTTGCGGAATGCATCACAATATCAGCTCCCAATTCTAAGGGTTGTTGAAGATATGGTGAAGCAAAGGTATTGTCCACTGCCACAATAATATCATGGGCTTTACCTAAACTTGCAATGGGTTTAATATCCACTACATTCATCATAGGATTGGTTGGAGTCTCTACCCAAATTAGTTTGGTTTTTTTATTGATTTGAGCGGCAACTGCATCGATATTTTGCATGTCAACGAAGTGAATTTTTAAACCGTACTTCTCGAAAATTTGGGTAAAAATTCGATAGGACCCTCCATATAGATCATTTACAGAGATGATTTCGTCACCGGGATCAAACATTTTGACAATCGTATCCATGGCGGCCATACCAGAGGCAAAAGCCAAGCCGTGTTTTCCGTTTTCCAGAGCAGCAATTGAGCGCTCTAATGCGCTTCTTGTAGGATTATGAGTGCGGCTGTACTCATAACCTTGATGATCCCCTGGGCTTTTTTGTGCGTAAGTTGAGGTTTGGTATATCGGAGGCATAACCGAACCATAAGCCTTATCTGGTTCTTGTCCTCCGTGAATAGTAGCACTGTTAAATCTTAGCTTCTTGTCCATTAATCTGATTTTTAACGCTACAAAGGTATTGGATTTTGAATAAAGTTTCGGATTCTCCTCATTACTTTAAATATTGATGATAAAACGCTTTAAAGGATTTTAAAACCATTTCGGAATTCTTTAAAATATATTTTTTCCATTTCTTTGCAGCTAAGAAGAGTTGCTATGAATTATTTTCTTTTTTTAAGTAGTTGTGACACTTGTAAGCGCATCATAAAAACGTTAAATCTCCCAGACGATGTTGTTATGATCGATATTAAAAAATCTCCAATCTCTCCAGCTCAAATTGAAGAAATTTACAACGCAACAGGGAGCTATGAATCTTTGATCAACAAAAGAGCGCAACTTTTAAAGCAACGAAATATTGATACTAAAAATCTTACTGAAGAAACTGCTAAACAATTACTAACTGATCACTACACTTTCCTAAAAAGACCTGTTTTGGTTTACAATGGTAAAGTTTTTATCGGTAATAGTAAAAAAGAAGTAGAAATGGCCAAAAGCTGGTTAGATGAACAGTAGGTTTCTAGCCCTGACGGCGGCTGGCGGAGCTACGATTATTTATGGTTTAAATCATACAATTGCCAAGGCGGTGATGCCTGATTATGTGGGGGCATTTGGATTTATTTTCTTCAGAACTGCTGGAGCTGCTATTCTTTTTTGGGCGGTAAGTTTCTTTCTTCCCAACGAAACAATTGACCGAAAAGACTATTTGCGTTTTTTTATGACGGCTTTATTAGGGATGTGTATCAACATGCTTTCCTTTTTTAAAGGTCTTGAGCTTTCCACTCCAGTTAACAGTGGAATTTTTGCCACTACCAATCCGATTATTATACTTCTGCTTTCTTATATATTTCTGAAGGAAAAAATTGGCGTGCGTAAATTTTTAGGGATTGGTCTGGGTTTTGCAGGCGCATTAATGCTGGTTCTTTACGGTACGGAGAATTCGGCCAAATCACCCAATGTTTTATTGGGAAACATGCTCTTTATGGTCAACTCTATTTTTTTTTCCAGCTACATTATTATGGTAAAGCCACTTACCAAAAAATATCACACCATTACCATTATGAAATGGCTTTTTTTAATGGGATTTATTATGACTTTTCCCATTACCGTTGGAGAATTTAGTGTAATTAATTGGAGCGATCTTCCTTTTAATATCGTTTGGAGAATTCTTTTTGTAATTGTTGGGACTACCTTTTTGACTTATCTACTCAATCTTTTTGCACTAAAAAATCTACAGGCCTCTACTGTCGGTGCTTTTGCGTATGCACAGCCCATTATCGCAATTGCCTTTGCTGTTTTTAGTGGCAACGATTACTTGGACATCTTTAAGGCTTTTGCTTGCATCACCATTATGGTTGGGGTTTACTTGGTGTCTAAAAAGTCGAGTAAAGCATCATAATTTATTAGCCTCTAAGTTAATTAGTTGTTGATTCTTTTTTATTTTTGGAAAAACTAAAAGAAATCAACTGATGAAAAACCCAATTTTATTTATTATTCCCCTCGCTTTAATGATAAGTTGTGGTCCCAAAAAAGAGAAGAAAAAAGAGTTTGAATACAAGCGCACCCAGACGGAAGCTCCAGTAGAGAAGAAGCAAGTTGAAAAAGCTCCAATGGACATCCAAAATAATGGTATTGGACCGATTAAGACAATGTCTTTTGATAAAAAAATTGATGATGCCCTAGCAAAAGAGGGTTCTGGAGTCTTTAAACAAAAGTGTACTGCCTGCCACATGGCTGATCGGAAGCTCATCGGTCCAGCAATGAAAGGAATTTATGATCGCAGAAGCCCAGCATGGGTTATGAATATGATTCTCAATCCTACGGAGATGTTGCAAAAAGATCCAACGGCAATCGCTCTTTTAAAAGAATATAATAACGTGATGATGCTCAATCAGAATTTGACTCAAAAAGAGGCAAGAGCACTGGCTGAGTATTTTAGGACATTATAGGGACCAGATTTTCCCCCCAGTAGTTTCCATTAAATCAACACAACCTTTTTGTTCTCCTGGAATGGGAGCGTAAGCCAAAACGTTTTCCCCAATATACTCATTGGTTCTAAATGCAGTAATGGATAGTGAGCGTAATTGGCTGGCAAAACCATACGCCAACGCTTCCTGTGGAATGGGCGCATTACTATCGTTTTTCGAGGCATTATTGTAGTCCGAAGTTTGTTTCTTCCAAGATTTAACTTGACCTTCTTCGGCTTTAAGAAATTTCGCCAATTGACCGTCTAAATCCTCGACACTGAGTTGGCTGGACTTGCTTTTTCCCGAATCAGAAAGTGCAACAGCAATAAATTGGTTCAGTCCTTTAATAATTTCCTTTTTACGTCCATCAGGATAGACAGTATGAATATATCCGTCTAAAAACTCAGGTAGTTTTAACTGAATGGCACCCGGAATATCAGTTTCTGGAAGGATTAAATCCATCAGTTGTGATACTACTGAAAATTGATCTTGGTTAAAATATTCTGGTATAAATTGACCAGTGTTAGATTTACAGCTTTGAAAAAGTCCAACAACTGCTGGTGTTACTGTGATTGCTCCGGCTCCTAAACCGATTGTTTTTAATGCTTTTCTTCTATCCATTTTATAACTGTTTACAGATTCATTTTTTTCAATTGTTCAACAGCATGATTCGCTGCTCTGGCAGTAAGTGCCATATAAGTTAGTGATGGGTTTTGATTCCCTGCTGAGGTCATTCCAGCGCCATCAGTTACATATACATTGGGTACTGAATGAATCTGGTTGTATTTTCCAAGAACTGATGTTTTAGGGTCGCGTCCCATTCGGGCAGTTCCCATTTCATGGATACCTAGCCCCATGGAATAGCCATTATCGAAAGATTTAACGTTTTTAAATCCAGCGGCTTCAAGCATTTCAGCACCTTGCTGCATAATATCCTTACGCATAATTTTTTCGTTTTCTTTTATCTCAGCGTCAAAAGTAACGGTCGGAAGTCCCCACTTATCTTTTTTATCGTAATCTAAATACATTTTATTGTCGTGGTAGGGAAGCGTTTCACCAAATCCTGAAATTCTAATACCCCAGTCACCAGGGGTCTGAATTGCTGCTTTGAATTCAACTCCATAGGCAGCCTCTTCTTTAGAAATTCCAGTGTTGGCGCCTCTCCCAGCACCACCTTGATAACCATAGCCACGAATAAAATCTTTCTGGTCAGTGGCTCCACCAATATTTCTAAAACGAGGGATATAAATTCCATTTGGCCTTCTTCCGCTGTAATATTTATCCTTAAATCCATCAAAGGAAGCACTTGCCCCTAACATAAAATGGTGATCCATAATATTATGTCCAAGTTCTCCAGAATCATTCCCCATACCATTGGGAAATCGATCGGAAGTGGACTGCATCAAAATAGAAGTTGAAGCCACCGCAGAGGCACATAGAAAAATGACCTTCGCTTTGTATTCAATTACTTCTTTTGTTTCAGCATCTATCAATTGAACACCAGTAGCTTTTTTACTATCGGCGTCATACATGACTTGATGCACAACGGAGTTTGGTCTAAGTGTCATATTACCTGTTGCTTCTGCGGCTGGCAAAGTTGAAGAGTTACTGCTAAAGTAAGCTCCAAATGGACACCCTCTTCTACATCTGTTTCTATATTGACAGGTGTTTCTCCCTAATCCTGGTTTGGTTCCCTCGGTAATATGAGCCACTCGCCCAATCGTAATGACACGGTCGTCATATTTATTGGCAATGGCTTTTTTGAACTTATCCTCAACGCAGTTCATCTCCATTGGCTTTAGAAACTGACTGTCAGGAAGTTGTGGCAATCCAAGTTTTTCTCCACTTATACCTATGTAGTTTTCAACATAATCATACCAAGGTTCAACGTCTTTATAACGTATGGGCCAATCGACAGCAACACCGTCTTTGGCGTTAGCGTTAAAATCAAAGTCACTCATGCGATAACTTTGACGACCCCATAGTAATGATCTTCCTCCAACATGATAGCCCCTAATCCAATCGAATCGCTTATCCTCATTATAAGGATGCTCATTGTCATCAACAAAAAAATGAGAAGTAGATTCGGTATTGACATAGCCTGTTCTACTTTGTTTAGGCTGGCGTTTTCTGATTTCTTGGGTGATTTTATCACCTGATTTGAAATCCCATGGATCCATATTTGCGGTGGGATAATCTACTGGGTGTTGAACCATTGGGCCTCTTTCAAGTACAAGGGTCTTTAGTCCCTTTTCACATAATTCTTTGGCTGCCCAACCACCACTTACTCCTGTTCCGACAACTATTGCGTCAAAATTATTGTCCATAAAATTTAATTGAGGTTTATTATTTATTGTAAAAATATCTTTTTTGTACAATATTCTACAAAGAATTACATTTTTTTTAAGTAAGTGTTTTATGGAACGATGGTCTTGGCTAAAATAAGTCAAAAAAATTATTACAAATTCGGTTGGTATAGATTTCCTGTATTGTAGGAGAAATCCATTTTGGTTTTAAGAAATTAATCCTATTTTTACTCCATTCTGACATTAAAATTAAAATCAAATGAGCAAAATACGTTTAGGTGTTTTAGGTGGAGGAGGAGATTCCTTGATTGGAGTACTTCACCGGGTCGCCTCTTTTATGTATGATCGCTACGAAATTGTAGGTGGCGTCTTTAATCCAAATTATGAAGAAAATATAAAATTTGCTGAGCAAATAGGTGTAAATACCGATAGAGTTTACAAGGACTTTGAGGAATTTATTGAGGTCGAGGCATCAAAACCTGAATCCGAGCGAATCGAGGCAGTTTCAGTTTTAACACCCAATTTCCTACATTTCCCAATGGCCAAAAAACTTTTGGAAAATGGTTTTAATGTAATTTGCGAAAAACCGCTGACCACAACCTTAGAGGAGGCAAAGGAATTAGAAGCCATACAGAAAAAAAACAATGCAATTTTTGCGGTTACCTATACCTACACAGGTTATCCCATGGTTCGTGAAATGAAAAATATGATCGCCAATGGGGTTATTGGAGAAATTCATAAAGTTGATCTTCAGTATTATCAAGGTTGGATTAATCCTGTGATTCACGATAAAGAAAAAAGAAGTAAAGTTTGGCGTTTAGATCCTAAAAAAGCTGGAATCAGCTCCTGTATTGGAGATATCGGCACCCATATATTTAATATGGTGGAATATGTAACTGGAATGGAAGTCAAGGAATTACTTTCTGACCTCAACACCTTGTATGATGATAACCCGCTGGACATAGACGGTTCAATTTTAATCCGAATGTCTGACAAAGTAAAAGGGTTATTACGTGCAAGTCAAATTGCAACGGGGGATGAAAATAATATCACCGTGGCCATTTACGGAAGAAAAGGTGCGCTTAAGTGGGAACAGGAAAACCCAAACTATTTATATTTCCTAAAGGATGATGAACCCAGAAGGCTTATTAAACCCGGAAATGTATACAATACAGATGTATCATTAGACGGCACCAAATTACCCGCAGGCCATCCTGAAGGAATTTTTGATGCGATGGGTAACATTTACAAAGGGGTCGCTAAAGCCCTGAGAGGTGAAAAATCTTTTGATGGAGAATTTCCTACGCTCTATGAGGGCGTAAGAGGAATGATGTTTATCGAAAAAGTTGTTGAATCAAATAAAAAAGGGAACGTATGGATGAGCATGGAAAATCAATGAAAACAATAAAAGGCCCTGCAGTATTTTTAGCGCAATTTGTTGACAAACAAGCTCCTTTCAATTCCTTAGACGGTCTTTGTAAGTGGGCTGCTGATTTGGGGTACAAGGGAGTTCAATTACCCACTTGGGAAAGCTTCATTATCGATTTGGATAAGGCTGCTGAAAGTCAAACTTATTGTGACGAACTCAAGGGAAAAATCAATTCCTATGGCCTTGAAATTACGGAACTTTCAACCCATCTTCAGGGACAATTGGTTGCTGTGCATCCTGCCTATGACCTGATGTTCGATAACTTCGCTCCAGATACCTATAAAAACAATCCCAAAGCCAGAACGGAATGGGCGGTAGAAACGATGAAAAAAGCGGCTATTGCCAGTGGACGTCTCGGTCTGAATGCTCACGCAACTTTTTCCGGTGCCTTGTTGTGGCACACTTGGCATCCTTGGCCACAACGTCCAGACGGTTTGGTCGATTTGGGTTTTAAAGAATTAGCAAAGAGATGGTTGCCCATTCTTGATACCTTTGATGAGCACGGAGTCGACGTGTGCTATGAGATTCATCCCGGGGAAGACCTCCATGATGGCGTAACTTTTGAACGTTTCTTAAAAGAAACTGGCAATCACAAAAGAGCTAATATTTTATATGATCCTAGCCACTTTGTTTTGCAACAACTAGACTATTTAGAATACATAGATCATTACCACAGTTTTATCAAAGCTTTCCATGTCAAAGACTCTGAGTTTAAACCCACTGGGAAAAAAGGAGCATTTGGTGGTTATGGTGACTGGATAGACCGTGCGGGTAGATACCGATCACTTGGGGATGGTCAAATCGATTTTAAAAGTATCTTCACCAAACTAACCGAATATGGTTGTGATGTTTGGGCTGTGATGGAATGGGAGTGTTGTATTAAAAGCCCTGAGCAAGGTGCTCGAGAGGGCGCTCCTTTCATTCAATCTCATATCATTGAAGCTACTCAAAAAACTTTTGATGACTTTGCGGGATCCGAAATTGATGAAGATCACCTCAAAAAAATTCTTAACCTTTAAATCTTAAAAATGAAAAAAACCATACTTATTGTAGTAATTACCCTAACAATTGCATGCAAAGAAGCACCTAAAAAAAAGTCAAGTCAAATAGAACCAACCCCGAAAAAAGAATGGGTAGCGCTATTTGACGGTAAATCGTTTGATGGCTGGCACCAGTTTAATAAATCTGAAATGAGCACTGCTTGGTTCATAGAAGATGGTACAATGATTTTTGATCCCAAAAAAAGAACAGAAAAAGGGGTAAGTAATGACATCGTGACTAATGAGGAATACACCAACTTTGAGCTTTCTTTGGAGTGGAAAATTTCAGAAAAGGGAAACAGTGGTATTTTCTGGGGAGTTAAAGAAGGTGAAGAATACAATAAACCTTATACTACTGGTCCTGAAATCCAAGTTTTGGACAACGAAAGACATCCCGACGCATTTGCAAATCCTAAGTTTCATCAAGCTGGGGCGCTTTATGATCTTGTTCAGCCTGCACAGGATGTTTGTAAACCTGCAGGCGAATGGAACCACGTCATTTTAAAAATTAACCACAATACCAATCAGGGTAGTGTAAAACTTAACAAAATTGAGATTGTAACTTTTCCTTTGGCTGGAGATAAATGGGATGAACTCATTGCTAATTCAAAATTTGCAGACTGGGATCACTTTGGTAAATTTAAAACTGGAAAAATAGGATTACAAGATCATGGAGATAAGGTCTTCTATCGCAATATTAAAATCCGGGAACTATAATTTTTGATGATTAAATCGATGACCGGCTTTGGAAAAGCCGAAATACAGTTTGAAAATAAAAATTACATCTTAGAGCTTCGATCGCTTAACAGTAAGGGGCTAGAGCTAAATGCCAGAATGCCTGGACAGTACAGAGAAATCGAAATTCAGCTAAAAAAAATCATTGGTGAGGCCTTAAAACGCGGTAAGATTGATTTGAACTTAAATGTCGAAGATATCCAACAGTCGAATGCTAAGATTATTAATGTCGCTGCCGTAAATCAATACATCGATCAACTCGGTAAAATTCAAGAAGCTGATCGATTAGAATTGCTTAAAATCGCTATTAAACTTCCCGATACCTTAAAAACTGAGATGATAGATATCGATGAGAAAGAGATCAAAACAATTGAAGCCCTTTTAAATAGAGTCATCGGAAACTTAGATCAATTCAGAATAGATGAAGGTACCATCTTAGCAGCAGATTTTAAAACTCGACTCCTCAAGTTGGACGCTCTAATCAAAGAGGTGGTCCAGATTGATCCCGAGAGAAAAGAAAAAGTCGAAAAAAAACTCAGATCGGCATTGGAGGAATTACAGCTTGAAATTGATGAAAATCGATTTGAACAGGAACTGATTTATTATATCGAGAAATACGATATTACAGAGGAAAAAGTCCGCCTAAAAAATCATATAGATTACTTCAATACTACGATGGAAAACGCAACATCTAGCGGCAAGAAATTAGGTTTTATCGCTCAAGAAATGGGCAGAGAAATTAACACTATAGGCTCCAAAGCCAACCATGCAGGTTTGCAAAAAATAGTCATCCAAATGAAGGATGAGTTGGAAAAAATCAAAGAACAACTACTGAATGTATTGTAATTGAAAGAAGGAAAATTCATTGTGGTATCCGCCCCATCAGGAAGTGGTAAAACTACCCTTGTCAAGGCACTGCTATCCGAAAACCTTCCTCTTTCATTCTCTATATCTGCAACTTCTAGAGCACCTCGAGGTGAGGAAGTAGATGGTGTTGACTACCATTTTCTCAGTCCCATTGAATTTAAAACCTATATTGGTCAAGGCGCTTTTATTGAGTATGAAGAAGTTTATCCCGACAAATTTTATGGTACCCTAAAATCTGAGGTAGAAAGAAACTGGAAAGCTGGAAAGCACGTTATTTTTGATATTGATGTGGTAGGCGGGTTAAACATAAAAAATCAATTTCCAAATCAAACATTGTCTATTTTTATTAAACCCCCTAGTGTTTCCGCTTTGGAAGAAAGACTGCGAGCTAGAGGAACAGATAGTGAAACGGCATTACAAGAAAGAATTCAAAAAGCCTATCAAGAGCTTAAATTCTCAAATCAATTCGATCAATTAATTGTAAATGACGAACTAGAAAAATCAAAAAAACAAATCATTGAGGCGGTCAAACTATTCATTGACGAATAGTTTACTGCAAAGGTATGAAAACGGTTGGACTATTTTTTGGAACTTTCAATCCCATTCATCTGGGTCACTTGGCTATCGCAAATTTTTTTTCTGAAAATAAAGCACTACAAGAGGTATGGTTAGTCGTTAGTCCTCAAAGCCCTTTTAAACAAAAACAAACCCTGATCGAAAACCACCATCGTTTGGCGATGGTTAAGCTCGCTATTAATGGCAATCCAAAACTTAAAGTTTGTACAGAGGAATTCAATTTACCTTCTCCAAATTATACAATTGATAGCTTGCAACATTTGAAAAAAAAGTATCCTAACGATCAATTCACTTTGATTTTGGGCCAAGACAATATTGTGCATTTTGACCGTTGGAAATCTTACGAACAAATTTTGGATAAATTTCAAATATTTATTTATCCACGATCAAAATCAGATGAAATACCCTCCAAACTATTAAAC
>CENJ01089062.1_pt1 | contig 42554 bp, 44 predicted proteins | sample 356161 | NCBI WGS metagenome assembly CENJ01 (sample SAMEA2619531, study PRJEB7988) | marine metagenome | biome: marine biome (ENVO:00000447); feature: surface water layer (ENVO:00002042); material: "saline water (ENVO:00002010), including plankton (ENVO:xxxxxxxx)" | depth 5 m | reverse complement strand
TCTAAATCAGTTAAATTATACTTTTCAATAATATTTACTTTTTCTTTACTCAGAGCATCAATATATTTTGCAGAAACGCCCATAAAATTTACTTTTTCGTTACTTACGTAATCCCATAAAATTTGAGGATTTGGATAAAAAGGAGATCCATCATACAAATAAATAGTAGATTTTAGCAGAAGACCTGATACTAACCAATTCCACATCATCCAACCACAAGTCGTAAAATAGAAAACCTTACTATTTTCTCTGGCATTTGAGTGCAGGCCCATTTCTACTAAGTGTTTCAAAAGAATACCACCATTGGAATGAACAATACATTTGGGCTTGCCAGTAGTCCCGCTAGAAAACATTATATATAAAGGATCGTCAAGTTTAAGGGGTTCAAAAATAATTTCTTGAGTAAAGAATTTTTCTTTTACATCACTAAATTGTATGAATTTACTCTCATTATATTCAGTATTAATATTCAAAAGGGGTGATATTATAACTCTTTCAAGTGTTGGTAAGGCTTTAACAATCTCTAACACTTTTTTAACTATATTAACCTCTTTCCCATTGTACCAATAACCGTCTGTGGTAAGTAAAACTTTAGGTTTTATTTGACCAAACCTGTCTAAAACACCATCTACGCCAAAATCAGGCGAAGCTGAAGAAAAGACAGCTCCTAAAGACGAAGCGGCTAACATCATGATGACTGTTTCAGGCATATTAGGCATGTAAGCTGCCACTCTATCTCCCTTAACAATACCCTCTTTTTTTAAAAAATTTGCTAAGGTGGAAACTTGAGCTTTCAGCTCATTCCATGAAACTTCTTTCCTGATTTTATCTTCTGATTTAAATATTATTGCCGGTCCAGTTGTGTCTCCTGACAACATGTTTTCTGCATAATTGACACTGCCTGTTGGAAAAAATTTACTCCCAGGCATTTTGTTTTCAGGCTCAATATATGGTTCAATTCCTTTAGAGCCTTTAACCTGAAAAAAATCCCAAACAGATAACCAAAAACTACTTTTATTTTCTATCGACCAATTATGTAATTCAGAAAAAGTGCCAAGTTTAAGATTATATTTTTCATTTATGTACAACATAAATTTATATATATGAGAGGATTTAATTCTCTCTTTAGAAGGGGACCATAAAATTGGATTTGGTATAACTTCTTTTTTCATGGATTACTGACTTTAAATCAAGTATAATATTTAAAACAATCTTCGGCAAAAGTTGCCATTTCATAATCTAACTTTGAAACTCCACCAATATCGTGTGTGGTCAGCGTTATCTTTACTTTATTGTAAACATTTTCCCATTCAGGATGGTGGTTAATTTGTTCTGCTTTCATAGCTAATGACGTCATAAAAGAAAAAGCTTGTTTAAAATCTACAAACTTGAAAAGTTTAGTATATGCGTCTCTTGCATCAGCAGTTTGTTCCCATCCCCCAATATTCTTAAATTGATCATGTATATCATCACATTCCATTTCCAAAATCCTTCCTATTAACTATATCTCTTAGAGGTTTCATATTTGATGCGTAAGTTATAAATATTTTTAAAACATAATCTATCCTATCTTCTAACCAATTAGGAATATTTTTTCCATGAGACCCTGGATTGAATTCTTCTACATTTCTAATAATAATATTCTCGGGTATCCACATGATGTGCGTATTTTTATAAGAAGAAGATCTCAACTCAGATATTGGATAGGCTCCCCCATTCCCACTACTTATAGATACAATCAGTCCAGGTTTATGAGCAAATTCACCATTTCCACATAATAAAAAGATATTTTTTGCAGCAGGAGTTGCCATACCACCATATTCAGGCACTACTAAAATAAAGCCATCTGATTTTTTTAGATTACTTGATATTGAATTCCAAGTTTCTCCCCAAATACCTATGCCATCTTTTTTTTCTGGTGACCAAAGAGGCAACGCGACATCTGCTAGATCTAAAATTTTAGCATCTAATTTAGTATCTATTTTTTTTATATTATCTTTTATAAAACCAGAGATTTTTTTAGATTGAGAATTTATTCTATGGCTTGCAGAAATAATTGATATTATCATAGTAAATTTCCAAAAAATTTATTAATTTAAATTTTAAATTTATTAATTAACACATTAAATTTAACTTTGAAAGATTAGATCATTATTATGAAAGAAATAGAGATTATAAAACCCGATGACTGGCATGTTCATTTCAGAGATAATGAAATTCTAAATGCAGTTGTTCCGGAAACCACAAGACATTTTGCCCGATCCATAGTTATGCCCAACCTTATTCCTCCAATATTAAACGCCAGGCAAGCTATCGATTATAAAAAAAGAATAGAAAAAGTAATTCCTAAAAACGATAATTTTCAGCCTTTAATGACAATATATTTAACAGAAGAAACTAATAAGTATGAACTTAAAGATGCATACAATAGTGGAGCAGTATTTGCTGTAAAATTATACCCTGCAGGAGCCACTACTAATTCAGAATCAGGTGTAAAAGACATAAAAAAAGTAATGACTATTTTAGAAATGATGGCAAAAATTGGCATGCCACTTTTAATTCATGGGGAAGTTACTGATAAAGAAATTGATATTTTTGATAGAGAAAAAATATTCATTGATCAAAAACTTGACTTCATTTGTAACACTTTGCCTGAACTTAAAATTACATTAGAGCACATAACCACAAGCGAAGCTGTTTCATATGTAAATGAAGCAAATAAAAATTTGGGAGCATCAATAACTCCTCATCATTTAGCTTTAAATCGAAATGATTTATTTGTAGGTGGAATAAAACCTCACAACTATTGTCTCCCAATTTTAAAAAGAGAAATTCATAGACAATCTATTGTTCAAGCTGCAATTAGTGGAAATAATAAATTTTTTCTAGGAACTGATACTGCTCCACACCTTAAGGAGCATAAAGAAAATTCATGTGGCTGCGCTGGCGTATTTAATGCTTCTTACTGCATATCAATTTTAGCTCAAATCTTTGAAAATTATGAAGCTCTTGAAAATCTAGAAAAATTTATAAGTATCAATGGAGCGCTTCATTATAAGATGTCCCCAAACACAAAAAAAATTATTTTAAAAAAAGAAAATAAACCAATTTTGTTTAAAAAATCAATTTCGGTAGGCCGTTCTAATATTATGGTTTTTGATCCTAACTTTCCAGTTTTTTGGAATGTAAAAAATTGAAAATTCACTATAATTACTAAATTTTTTTTAAAAAATTTTTATAATATTTCATAAATTCTTTTCTATCATATTTTTGAACCATTTTAGTGGCATTTTTTATTATTTTGCTTCTTAATTTAACATTTTTTTCACATTCTAGGACGGTATCATAGAAATTTTTAGCACAATTGTTATCTATTAAAAAACCTGTCTTTCTATGCTGAACTAGTTCTTCGACACCAGGAATATTGTTACTCAAAACTATTGTTTTACAATTAAAAGATTCTAAAACTGAATAACTTAGACCCTCATGATGGCTAGTCATAAAAAAATAATCTGCTATAAAATGATAATTATTTATATCTTTTACAAAAGACAAAGGAAAAGCATTTTGAGGAATTTTTTTATTAATTTTTTTAAAATCTAGCCTATCAATTCCTAACAATAATAGCTTATAATTTTTATTTAAACTGAATTTTTTTTCCCATATTTCTATTATATCATAGAAACCTTTTCTTCTATTTGGCCTACCTATATATAAAAAAATTTTATCTTTATGGCCAAAATTAAATTTTTTTTTTAATTTTGTACTGTTAATTTTTTCACTTTGAAATTTTCTTAAATCAATCCCACACGCAGATCCGTTATATAAAATTTCTACTTTTTTATTTGATATGTTACCTAGTACTTGCTTGATTTCATTTGAAACCGTAATAATATTTGTTCCCAATACACAATTAATTTTTTCAAGCCAATATAATAAATATCTTAAAATCCCCTTATATCCAACAAAGGGCATACCATGATTAAAGTATATTATGTTTTTGATAAATAGAAATCTTGCAATTATTAAGGGGAACAAAGAACTTGAACTATTATGACAAAAAACAATATCAGGTTTATTAGTATAGAAAAATTTTATTAACTTTATTGTCAATAAAGGAAATTTATAAAATGTTTTAAATATATTAAAATCAATATGCAGATTATTTTTTGGAGTGTTTTTAGCTGTCACTAATTTTGTGTTATAACCTATTTGTTTTTCTGCTTTCATTAAAGGACTTATAAATCTATCTGCATAAATCCAATCTGGATGAAAGTGAATAATTTTTTTCATTTCTAGAGCCTTCTAAATTTAAGTAAATTAATAAAGGAGTAAGGTGAAAGATTAATCTAAAGATTACTCAACATCTAATAGTAGTTCAAGAATTTATAAGACCCAAACAAATATATGTTTTCATAAACAATCAAATTCTAAGAAATACCCATATATAATTCTGATAATGTATATTTTTATTACTAATACTCCCTATTAATCTTAAGTAAATAAGAAAAGACAAAGGTAAAAATAAAAAGGATCTATACCCCCAAAAAAAGGCCATTTAAAAGAATGTAAATTTATCATTTCATTAAATTTTAACTTGATTAAAAACCTTGTTGTATTCAAAGTAAATTATCTGGATGACATGTTGTTAAAAATGCTTAATGAAAATAATATTAAATATTTAGTTGTCCATTGCTCAGATACTCCTGACACTGATGATTTAAGAGCATGGGATATTCATGAAATGCATCTGTCTTTTGGGTGGAATGGAATAGGATACCATAAAATAATTTGTAAAAATGGTAAAATTGAAAATGGACGTCCTGAATACTGGGTTGGAGCACATGTATATGGATTTAACGAAGTAAGTTTAGGAGTATGCTTGATTGGGAGAAATAATTTTAATTATTTACAGTTAAATTCTCTTTTTCATTTACTTAGTTCTTGGAAAAAAAAATATTCTTCAGCTGAGGTCATTGGTCACAATAGCTTTCCTAATACAAAAAAAACCTGTCCCAATTTTGATGTAAAAAAATGGTGGCTAAATAAAGATCACGATGGAAAAATTTAAACAAATCGGAACCCTTAAAGCCCCTTTATTTAAAACTAATAATATTGAAAATTTAGTTGAAACTGAGTGTTTGTTTGGTGAAAAATTTTTAGTAAAAAAAGAATTAGATGAATGGTCTTATGGTGTTCTTTGTACTGATGGGTACGAAGGTTGGATACATACAAAAAACCTAACCGATTTTAGTTTCAATAATTATAAAGTTATGAAAAGATCATCAAACATATATAAGAAACCCAATGATAAAAGTGTTATCATACAAAGATTAACTTTTGGCTGTCAAATAAATGTAATAGAAATAAAAAAAAAATGGGCAAAAGTTTCTTTGAATAATCAAAACCATGAACAAATAGGCTTTGTCCCTAGTATACATATATCAAAACACACTTCAGAAACCAAAAATTGGATTAAATATTGCAATAATATGATCGGTATTCCTTATGTCTGGGGAGGCAGATCTTCAGATGGAATAGATTGCTCAGCATTATTGCAGCTTTCTTTTCAAGCTGTAGGAATTAATATTCCAAGAAACACTAAAGAACAACTAAGATATATGATTTTGTCAAAAAATTTTAAAAGGCTAAAAATAAATTTTTTTAGAAGAAAAATATATGAAAAGGGTATTATCATTTTTTGGCCTGGCCATGTTGGAATAATATCCAGACAAAATATCTTGCTTCACTCAAATGCTAATATGATGATTGTATGCGAAGAAAAGATTCATGAGACACTATTTCGTTTGAAAAGTGAAAATATTTTACCTACTAGCGCTTTCAGATTAAATATTTTATGATTTATTAGCTTGTATATAAACTACCTTATCATTCATACCTGGTTGCCAGAATATTTTTTCAATTTTAAAACCATTATCCTCAATTACCATGCATAAATTCTTGTAAGATGGATGCCAAGTATGATAATCTTTTAAAGATTTCCAACCTAAAAAATATAAGGTTTCTCTCACAATTTTTTTTATTCTTTCTTTGAATGCTAATTTACCAATTTTTCCACCTTCAACGGTTAGTCCCACTATTAATTTACCATTATTTTTCAAAACCCTGTGAGCTTCTAATATAGCTAAATCAGGAACTTGAACGTGATCTAACATTGATCTCATGTGAACAAAATCAAAAATTGAATGCCTAATGGGCAAGAACTCTGCAAAACCAATAATAAAATTAAACTTATTTTTTAAACATTTATATGCTTCTATTTTTTTTTTAGGTACGTTTCTCAGTGAGTTATAATGAGGATCAATACATAGATATTTGTCATTTGGTTTTAAAAATTCTCTTAATGTACCAACACCACCACCTATATCTAATATATTGCCCTTCAAGTTAAAGTTTTTATAAACAGGCTTTTCGAGTAGTTTAATTTTCTCAAAATCTGGTTCAGAGTTTAGATAATTTACTTCACCTTTTTCTAACCATTTTTCATAAAATGTTTGACCTACTTTCCAAGTTTTCCAACCAAAAGTATTTTTTAATAATACTCTAGCATCAATAAAATCTTCAATTTTTTTAAAATATTTACTTTGTTTTGACATTTTTGTGACTGGATCAGCTAATATTTTAATCACCCATTCATCCATTTATGTACCTATCTTGAATAAAGTTAAAAAATAAAATAAACACCTTTTAAAAAATTTTACAGTACAAAATACAAGTGCTGAATATTTTAATAATATTTTATTTAATGAATTAGAAGGTTGAGATTTAATAACAATAAATTCGGACATAAAGAAATTTAGAAGATGACTTGATAGCCCCTTATTACTCGATTTTTTTTTATAGTATCCAGATAAATAAAGGGGTAACTTAATAATTTTTTTCCCTTTATATAGCAAATTTAACCATAACCAGTAATCTTCAGAGTACCAAAAAGTTGAGTTAAAACGATCTTCTACAGATCTTTTAATTAACACACTTCTAGTAGAAATAACATTTTTAAAAAGCATTGCGTTATAATTTACTCTTATAACATTACAACATATTTTAACATTAATTTTGCTGCTTTTATAATTTAAATTATATTTATCAAAATTACATACAACATCTATTTGCGGGTTTTTTTTTAAAAACTCACACTGTATTTCTAATTTTTTTATATGCCATGTGTCGTCAGCATCCAAAAAACCAACAAAATTTCCTTTAGATTTTTCCCAACCAAGATTTCTTGAAAACCCTGGACCCATATTTTTTTTGTTTTTGAATATTTTAATAAAGTTTTTAAACTTAGATTTTAATTTAACTAATTTATTAATTGTTTTTTCATTATCGTCACTACAATCTTCAATCAATATTATCTCATATGGGGGTAAAGTTTGAGAAATAGCAGATTTTATAGCTCTCTCTATAGTTTCAGAACAGTTAAAACAAGGTATAATTACAGAGATTTTATCATCTAGATGAGTATCTGTTTTCATTATACAATATGCCATTCAGGTAAATAATAATTATAAGCCTTTTTTTCTTGTTTAAACCATAATTTGGGAGCAATTATTATATTTTTATTTTCACCTAACCAAGCAGCCCACCAACTAAATGTACTATTACTAATAATTATATTTTTACTCAAACTCATTAAATACATATCTCTATAACTATCTTTTCCTTTGTTAATGCAAATGAAGACTAAATTTTTTTCAAAAGTAAAAAAATCTTTGGCAAAATCAATTTCATCAGAAAAAACATAAAAAATTAGATCTTTGTTTTTTTTTCTCATAAATTGAATAGCTTCTTGATAATAAGCTTTCCCAAGTTGGTAAAATATCTTTTTATTTTTTTTATCTTTATAATCTCCTCTTCTGAAATGTATAATTGCCGATTTTTTATGCAAAATTTTTTTTTTAATTTCTTTAAATTTTTTTGATAAAATTGGCTTGAATCTAAATATATCGTTTATTTCTTTTTTATAGTCTTTGAAGTATTCCCAATTTTGCCAATAACCATCGAGATAACAATTGTTTAAATTTTCATTCAATATTATTGGATTTTTTTGATCATCCTCAAATATATACTTTGAATTATTTAAATTGAAAATTTTACTAATCTTTCGAAATACTCTGAAAATATTTATTCCGACAAAACTATAAAGTTCTTTATTATTTGCAACTTCAATATCAATTTTAAATATTTCATGAATTAAAATATTATTATGAATATTCTTTCTATTTTGAAAAAAACTAAAATCATATTTTACTTGTATATTAAGTTTTTGTTCCAAAGCTAAACCTAAGGCATATTGAAACATTTGATTCCCAAGGCCACCACTTAATTTAATTATTATCATTGAAGCCTACTTTTTCATTGGTTTTATAAAAAAATTTTTAAATATTCCGAGAAATATTAAAAAGATCATTTTTATGAAAGAGCCCTTATAAAGAGAAATTATCATTTTTCGAGTTTTATAAATTTTTATCCAATATCTAAAACTGAATTTTTCTTTATTGTTAAAAAGAATTTGATTTTGTTCTAAACAAACTGCTTTATTATTCATCCATAAACTGACATTATTTTTTTTTAATATACCAGAATGTATAACATCTTCATTATAAGCCTTACCATTCAATTTAAAATAGTCAAATTTAATAAGGTTTTTGGTATTAGTAAAAACTATACCGTTCAACCATTCGGTTTTACTCAAAAATACATCCCTTTGATCAAACAGGTCAGTTGCAATGCCGGAATTTAAAACAGATCTCATACATAAACGTCTTTTGCCATAAAGAAAAAAATTCATTGTTTGTTTAAAAATACTAGGTGTCATGTTTTCAGAAACCATATTTTTTTTTGATTTTAAGAATGCGCCAAACGCACTTTTGTTTGGCTTTATAATTGCTCCACGCAACAAAAATTTTAAGCAGGTTTTATTTACAAGAATATCATCGTCGATTTGAAAAGTATATTTTGAGTTAATTTTAGTAAAACCAAAAATTTTTTGTCTAACCTGACCTTTAATAGGGCAATGAATTAACTCAAAATTTGTGTTTCTTTTAAAATGCAAATTTTTAGGAAACACTGATTTAGGAACACAAATTAAGATCTTATCTGGCTTAGTAATGCCATTATTCAAATATCTAATTGTTTTAGCTAATGCTTTACCACCCAAAGATGGTATAACTACAGAAATATTGTTTTTTTTTTTAAAATATTTCTCTCCAAGACTTAAATCCTTCAGCATAAGTTAGCCCAGATTCCATACCTCTATATTTTGCCATTGTAATTAGTCCTTCATCTGACCTTGGAAAAGGAAATTTTCTAGCCTCACCAATATATTTCGACCAAGCTAGTAATTTCTTTTCTATGTAATCTTCAATATCAACAAATATATTTGGAACAAATTTAGTTTCAAGTGTCCATCTTCCACTACAAGGTATTTCACATCCCCAAATAGCCGGTTTTACTTGATTATTTATAGGCCTTAAAGCTGCTTCTACTGCATTAAATGTTATTTTGTGATCTATATTAACCTCAACTGGGTTGTGTGTTACAACAAGGTCAGGACTAAAATTATTTATATCTTTTTCAATTTTTTTAGTAATATCTAAAAATGGTATCTCATCAAATCTTAAGCAATACCAATCACCAAAACTATAATCCGTAATATCCAAAACCTCCATGGCAGCAATTGCACCTTCCTTTCTTATGGCAGAGGCCCTCAAAAATTCTTTTGAATTAAGCTCTTCTTTTGAAAACCTTGCAGACACTCCCTCACCTAGCCAAACCACCTTGATAAGTGCTCCTAAAGATCTTGCTTTTAAAATCAAACCTCCGGCACCTAACACCTCGTCATCTGGGTGAGCTAAAATAAATAAAATTTTAGTGTTTGTATTAAATATCAAATAAATCTCCATGTTTTTTTAGATAATTTATCATTTTTTTATCTATTCTAGAGGGATTATAAACCAATAATCCTCTATTGAACTCTATTTGAGATCCAAAATTAAATCTATTTGTATCAAGATACAACATTTTATAATTCATTTCTTCTAAAAATAGGTATGCTGGAATTACATCCCAATCTCGAAATTTAGTTGTTTTAAGAAATAGGTCACATACCCCCGTAGCTACCAACAAACTTTTTAAACCAAGGCTACCCATTTCTAAATATTCAACATCTTCAAACTCTTTAATAAATTTTTTTATTAGGTTGTTTGGCTTAGGATAATTATCTACAACTCTTACCGAAACTTCTTGATTGCTAATCAAACTCAATTTTTTTAAATTTAAGAATATTCCTTTGCCTTTTATACAGTGATAAAACTCTTCCTTTTCAGGCCAATATATGAAAGAAAAAATTGGTTCATTTTTCACAACATAAGCAGCTTGGATTACGTAACCATCAAATCCATTTAACCAGCTAGACGTTCCATCAACAGGGTCTGCCAACCAATATTTATCAGGTCTATCTTTTATGCTATGAGGCACTTCTTCAGAGTAATAAGGGATATCATCAATTCTTTTTTGAAGGACAGCTCTTAATAATCTATCAATCTTAAAATCAGCCTTGGTAGTATTTTTTTTTTTATTAACTACTTCTATCCAATCCAAATTATTTTTATTTTTTTTTAAAACAAATCCAATTTGCCTAATTTCTCTATATAAAAATTTTAATTTTTTGATTTTCATTACTATCTCAATTTACATTTGTGTATTATTTACAATCGTACAACTCTCTTATGTGAGCGTATAATTTATTGGGATCCTCAACTCTCATTTGTGATTTGCCAAGTATCTTAATAGGATCATAAAAATCATCTCCTATGTTTTGGAGGTATTTTTTAAACTTAGTATCTTTACTCACATCATTTATATCAATTGATCGAATACAGTATTCTTTTTTTTCATATGCTTGATAGAATTTGATTAATTCTGATAATCTTATTTTATAGTATGATTTAGGGTATGAAATAATTGACTTTGTAGATTTTTCTTTAAAAATTTCATTTATTATAAATTTAACCACTTCTGTTTTCCAACAGAAACAAATCTCAATGTCAGGATTTGTAATATAAACTATCTTAGGTTTAAGTTTATCTTTTTGTTTGAAAAAATCAGATCTCCCTGTGTGATCTTTAGTCCCAAGAACAATAGGAAGTCTGATAATTCTATTTTTAATATTTTCATGTTTTTTTATTTCTAACTCAGCAAGTCTTTTGTTTTTTATGTAATTAGATTTATTTTGATTATTTAAGAGAGTTTTGGTTTGTTTCCACGACGTTGATATTAATATATAACGTGTATTTGGAAATAAATTTAAAATGTTTTTTGTTTGACTTGGATTATAACTAATGAAATCGATTACAACATCAAAATTACCACAAATTTTTCTTAAATCTTCTTGATTGTTTCTATCACCAATTATATAATTTTTTTTATTTTTAAAACAAATATTTCTTGAAAACACAGTATAATTTGACTTTAAAACTTTCAAAAGATTGACAACTTCTTTACCAATAAAACGTGTTCCTCCAATTATTAAAATTTTCAAACTTACCTCACATTATTAGTTAAAATTCTGTTTAACTTTAATCCTTGAAATTTTTTTAAATTTGATACGTCGTAGGTTGATAAATCAATGGTAAAGGGGTCTATACCAATAGCAGGTATCATGCAGGTAGTAGTAGAAAATCTTGGATTTATTTCAAATATTTTTATTGTATTATCAATTTTCGATTTTATTAGTTGAATGTTATAGACGTAATCTTCATTATAAAACGAAGCAATTTTTTCGCATAACTTAATTATATCGTCATCAAAATCTATTTCGGCAGTTAGAGTTACCCCTTTTTTTAGAAAAACCTTTAGTGGTATAATTATTTGCTTTCTACTTTTTTTACAATTTAAAATTTGAACTGTGTATTCTTGCCCATCAACATAACTCTGGCATATATATTTTTCTTTATTTAATTTTTTTAAGTCTCTATATAACTTAAGTTCTTTTGCTTGACTAATTACGTGTATTCCACGTGATCCTCTTCCAAATCTTGGTTTTAAAATAACAGGAAAAGAATTAACATTAATGATATTTTCAAGTTTTACCGTTTCTGGAACCGGAAAGTCTAATTTATCAAGATTTTTCATGCATAAAAATTTATCCAGCATCTTGGAAATAAATAACTTTGAAGGTGTAAACAATAAAACCTTTTCATTTTGCAAGAATACTTCATGCATTTTCAAAAGCTCTTCATCTATTCCTGGAATTAGTATTTGTATTTTTTTTTCTATACAAATTTCAAAAATTTTCTTGTAATAATCTTGTGACGAGACAAGTGGAAGTTCGAATTTTCTTTCTAATGGAATTGACTGTGAAATTCTTTCTATATCAGAATCTACAAACCAAAATTCATGGAATTTTTGTAATTTTTTAAAAATTAATTCGTTTCCTGGGCTCCCGCCAGCTGTAAATAGGATTCTCATTGTTTAATCTATAAAATTACTTTTTTTTAAGAATTTGTTCAAAACTTTTGTATCTAATGGTTTTATTAAATTATTACAAAATTTCACATATGGATTTATTTGCTTTAATTTCTGCATTGGTGTTTTATCATACCATATATTAAATTTTTTTATTGTGTCATCAATATCTTTAACCCAATGCTTCTTATTTTTTATTAAAAATAATGGATCGATACTTAGTTCACTTTCTTTACCATAATACAAAGGGAAAACTCCTGATCCAACTGCCTCTAAAATACTTGTAGATCCTCTATAAATTGCATGCGAAGACCAGTTAATGTCATTGCTGAATGTATCATTAGATAACATTATATTTGATAATTTTTCTTTAGTTATTACATCATTATATTTTTTTTCTTTTCTATATAATTCTGGGTGCAGCCTAACCCTAAATTCTATATTTGGACATTTTTTTGCTAAATTAATACCAAAATTAATTAAAATGATACTCTCTGATTCAAAACCTTCCGGTAAAATCAAAATTCTAAGTGTATGTCTTGTTTGTAATCTTAAATTTTTATGTTTTTTCTTTGGCGAACCTGTAACTATGATTGGTATGGATTTTGAAATTTTTCTTCTAAATAATTTTGCTATTTCTTCACCAGGAACAAAAATATAATCTGGCATAAACTCCTTGTCATAATTTACTAAATTAGCGTGTTGATAAGGAAAAATAGTAGTATGAACAAAACCAATACAAATAATTTTTTTATTATATTTTTTAATTTTATTTATTAATAATCTTTCCCAAGAATGACCTTCAAATGTGAAAATTATATATTTAGGGTTTACGCTAATTACAAATTTTTCTAATTCCCCAGAAAACCTTTCGGCATTTAGCGATGAATGCGAAATTGCTTCCAATCCTGCAATTATTTCAATTCTATTAAGTATATTTTGTTTTTTATGTTTTAAAAAAAGAAAGTATAGAAAAACTTTTATACCCTTAATCAAAATACTAATTTCATTTTTTAGAGAAGTATATTTGCGAGCAACAAATCTAGGTACATTATTGCCACACCAACTTTTTTCAATTACCTGTGAAGATATATTTATATGATTCTGTAGGAAAAAGTTAACAGAACAATTATTTTTCAACATAACATTGTGAATATGGCGGAAATGAAAATCTTCTAATAATCCTAAATGTTTTTTACTAGAGATATGAGAGACTAGGATACAATCAACACTCAAAAGATTTTTATAAATATTATTGTCTGCAATAAAAATACTTCTGAAAATTTGTTTTTTAATTATTAAAATATATTTGACTAACTTTTTAAAAAATTCGAAATAAAAACCTAATGAGGATGTGTATATTATATTATATCTTTTAAAGATTTGAGGATGATACCTAAGAATTTGTAGCCAATTTATTCGGAAAAAATAAAAACTTTGGTTGTTTTTAAGTATATAATTAAAGTTTGAAATTAATTTCTTTAATTGAATTAATTTATTCATTTAAAAATAGTGTTCAAAATTTTTTGTTGATCTTTTGATTTAAACTCTATTTCTATTTTTTTTAAATCTTCTTTAACATTTAGAGATGGTACATCTTTATTAACTTCAAAGGCTTTCATGGAAATATTATTTTCTAATAAATTTAATTGTTCTATTGACTCATTAACTGAAATTTTAGATCTTTCAAAATTACCTAACTTGGAAAGGAAATTTCTTTCAAAACACATGATACCTAATAATTTTTTTACAAATGTCTTTTGAAAAGAGTATTTAGAGATATATGGAGATGTTCTAAAACAAGAAGTAATTTCTTTTTTATTATTAATTGAACACTTCACGCTAGAGGTATCATATAGTGTACTTTTTCTACTTATAGGAACAACTAAATTGTAGAAAAGAGATTTAGTTTGTTTGACGTATTCAATTAATTGCTCAATTTGAAATGGGTAAAAACACGGCTCATCTCCTTGTAATAGAATTATATATTTACTATTTAGTTGAGATGAAGCTTCCGATGCTCTTTCAGTTCCATTTTCACAATTAGAAGACGTCATTAAAATTTTACCACCATTTAAATTTATTAAATCAGATACTTCATTATCACAAGTTGCTACAAATACATTAGAAACCCCCTTAATTAATAATGCTCTTCTCCTAACATGCTCAACCATAGGCAAGTCATAGAACTTATAAAATATTTTTTGAGGAAATCTTGTGGATTGTAATCTGGCTGGTATTATAATATCGAATGTAGCCATTTTCAAAAAGTACCTTTATATTTATCAACAAAAATTACACCTTTGGCATTCTATCATTATACTATAAAACAGATAAAATTAGTAAAGTGAATGTTTAAATGTTTTTATGGAGTTAAATTTGAAACACTTGATTTTAATGTTTTTTCAAAAAGCAACTCACTTTATCTTAATTCTTTCACAAAAAAATAAAATTTTAAGACGTTTTATAGATATTTTAGGAGAAGAAAATTCAAAAAACATAAAAGAAATTAAAATTAAAAACGATTCAATATTTTTTTATGAAGTTAATAGTGTAACCAAGTATAGGAATGATACATTTTTTACCAAAGAACCTGAAACTTTAGAATGGATAGATAAATTTCCCAAAAATTGTGTTTTTTGGGATGTTGGTGCAAATGTTGGTTTATACTCCATATATGCTGGAAAAACAAAAAATTGTAAGGTTACTGCAGTCGAACCTTCAGTGTTTAATTTAGAATTATTAGCAAAAAATATTTATTTGAATTTACTTAATAAACAAATAAATATTTTACCATTTGGTTTGTCTAAAAAATCCCTGATTAGTAATTTTCATAGTACATCAATTTTAAATGGTGGCGCTTTATCTTCGCTAGAAACAGCTAACAAAATATGTTTTGAACAATCAAAAGATCAATGTAATTATAAAATTCCTGTCTTAAAGTTAGATTTAATTAATTCTATTTTTAATATTCCAAACCCAAAATATTTAAAAATTGACGTTGATGGGCTAGAGTACGAAATATTACTAGGAGCTAAATCTGTTTTAAAAAATTTAAAAAGTTTATTAATTGAAGTTGATAAAAAGGATCTAAAAAAAGTTAGAATGATCTGCACCTTACTAAAACAAGAAAATTTCAAATTAATTAAGGAAGGTAAAAAAATACCAAAAATATCTACAATTAATCAAATTTGGGAAAAATAATATAAATCTTTCAGGCCTATTATCATTAACAGAAATTATTTAGTTTCAAATTTTAAATAATATTCTAATGCCTTATGAAGATGAAACATACCTATTAGTGACATATCTTGTGAAACAACTGGTAAATCCCAGACAGACTTTTCTCCAATTAATTTAGTAGCTTCATTAATAGATAATTCAGGGTTAACATAAGTTGGAGATTTACTAACATGATCCAATACATCTTCAACAAAAAGAGCTGATAACGGCCTTTGAACAGACAATAAAATTCTTCTCATATCTCCATCTGTTATTAGTCCAAGAAAATGATTATGATTATCGACTACACAAGTTATACCTAGCTTATATACAGTCATTTTTTCTAATGCTTCTTTTAATATAGCATCACTTTCAACTATAGGCACCTTAGACAAAGGAAGCATCACGTCTTTAACTTTTATCCGCTCATTATTTTTGATGGACATTATCTTCACCATATTTTTTGATTAAATCTAGATAAACATTATGAATTTCTAAAGCTTGAGACAAAATCAACTTCAAATATTTTATATCTAAAACAGTATTCGAATCTGACAAAGCTCGAGGAGGGTCATTATGTACCTCCATAAATAGAGCATTAATTCCGGATGCCACTGCAGCCCTAACCAAACTAGGTATAAACTCTCTTTGCCCACCTGAAATTGAACCCATGGATGTTGGTAATTGAATTGAATGAGTTGCATCATAACAAATTGGATAGCCTGTTTTATTCATTATAGGAAGAGAAGTAAAATCATTGACTAACATATTATAACCAAAAAATGTTCCACGCTCAGTTAAGAGTATCTGATCGCATCCATTAGCTTCTAATTTTTTTACAGAATTTTTCATGTTCCATGGACTCATAAACTGTCCTTTTTTTAAATGAACAGGTCGATTAGTTTTAGCTGCCGCTTTTAGAATACTGGTTTGTCTACACAAATATGCAGGAATCTGAACCAAATCACAAACTTGACCTATGGAATTTCCATCATTTACATCTGAAAAATCAGAAACTACTGGAACGCCAAATTGATTTCTAACCTCAGACAATATCTTTAATCCCTCTTCTAGTCCAATTCCATGAAAGCTATCAGGAGACGATCGACAATCCTTGTCATAACAAGATTTAAAGATCCATTTTATTTTAAGTTCATTACAAATATTTTCTATTTTTTCAGCCATGAACATGGAATGGTCGTAGGATTCAATTGCGCATGGACCACCTACAAATACCAATGGCAAACCATTGCCTATTTTTATAGGCTTAACATTGTCATAACCAATTGAAAGAATTTTTTTGGACATACTCATTAATATTAAACCTATAAATAATTTAATTTAATTAATTTGTTTTTTATACCATCTTTTGTGTCGCAAATTAAGTCAATAATATTGTTTGAAACATAACCACAATTAAAGTCTAATTCATTAGTTATTTTTTTATTATTTAAGCTAGTATCTTTTGGCCTTAAAACTAAATTTTTTGCATTTTTAATACTAGAAGGAATAATTAAGTCTTTTTTTAAATTTAGATGTTCACAAAGTTGTAATCCAAAATTATATTTAGATATTCTATTATTGGAAGATATATTGAAAATTCCTGATTTTTTTTTTCTAAATAACAATAGGATTATTTGAGATAATCTTCTTATAGAGATCGGTGTAAAAAAAGCATCTTCAAACAAATGAATTTCTTTGTTTGATTTAACATCATCAATAATTCTATCGCTAAAAGATCTTCTATATTTTGGCCCCCAACCGAAGAAATTTGTTCTTAAAATAATTGAGTTAGAAATTTTTGACTGAATAAGTTTTTCTGCTAAAAGTTTTGTTTTTCCATATTGGTTCATTGGATTTAATTCATGATTTTCATTTATATATGGGCTTAATCCGTCACTTAGATGGTCAGTAGAAATATGTATAAATTTGCATGGATGTTGGGCACAAAAATTAATGAGATAATTTATGTAATTAACATTTATTTCAAAGGCTAGTGCTGGATATTTGTCACAAAAATCAACATCTGTTAAGGCAACTGTATTAATGATCAAATCAGGTTTGAAATTGTTATTAGTTTTAAAAAAAACGTCACTTTGCATTGACTTAGCATGAGGTATTTTAACGTTTCTTTTATGAGTTAATATAAATATTTCAAAATTACTTCTTAATCTAATCGCTAAGTTTGTACCTAGTAAACCAGACCCACCTGTAATTAGAATTTTCTTCATCTTTTATTAATGTCATTGAAATTTTTCTTTAACCATTTTTGCAGATCTGCTTTTGACATATAACTTTCATTTGATAAAGAGTTATAAACAAAATCATTTTTTACCTTTTTCCCATCCCCAATTCTTTTCTTATCATAAGACCAACCGTGTAAATTTGGTAAAATTTTATAATAATCTTCATATTCCACTGTATAGGGTGCATCTTCTAAACCAATCATTTGCTCGTGTATTTTTTCACCAGGTCGCATTCCAACAATATTTATTTTAGCTTTTGGAGCTATTGCATTTGCAATATCAACAATATTCATTGAAGGTATTTTTTTTACAAAAATCTCTCCACCATACATTGAAAAAATTGCATTCCAAACCAAATCAATTGATTGTTCTAGGGTAATCATGAACCTTGTCATTCTTATATCAGTGATTGGCAAGGTACCGTTATCCCTTAAACTTAAAAAATATGGTATAACAGACCCCCTAGAACCCATTACATTACCATACCTTACAACAGAAAAAATTGTTTGATGAGATTGATCATTTGAATTAGCTGAAAGAAAAAGTTTGTCTGAGGCTAGTTTTGTTGCGCCATATAAATTTATTGGATTACTTGCTTTGTCAGTTGACAAAGCGACAACTTTTTTAATTTTTTTGTTAATACAAGCGTCAATTAAATTCATTGCACCATTTATATTTGTTTTAATACATTCAAATGGGTTATATTCAGCTATTGGGACAATTTTTGTTGCAGCCGCATGGACAACAATATCAACACCATCAAGAGCTCTAAAGATCCTCTCTTTATCTCTAATATCTCCAATTATAAATTTAATTCTATTTTCTCTATTATATTTTAAAGCCATTTCCCATTGTTTCATCTCATCTCGAGAGTAAATAACAATTTCAACGTTGGGATATTTTTTTAATGTTGCAGATACGAATGCATTACCAAATGAGCCTGTGCCACCAGTAACCAAAATTTTTTGATGATTTAAATTAAAATTAGTGAGATTTGTCATCTTATTAAAATACTATAGATTTAATTGGTTTTATATTACATGATTTAAGGAAAAATAATAATTTAATTTATATCTTTTATTATTTATGTTAATTAAACACAAATTTTTTCGGTGTATTATATGAAAGTATTGGTAACAGGAGGCGCGGGTTTCATAGGAAGTCATCTAGTAGATAAACTAGTTAACAATGGAGATGAAGTAACAATAGTTGATAATTTTAGCACTGGTCGAATTGAGAACCTAAAGCATATTAAAAATAATATCGAAATAATTGAAGGTGATCTTAGTAATTTAAGTAATTTAAAAAGTTTAGTTAATGGTAAAAAATTGGTATTTCATCTTGCTGCCCTTGCTGATATAGTACCAAGTATTCAAAATCCTGAACAATATTTTAAAGCAAATGTTACAGGAACTTTAAACCTTCTTCAGGCATGTGCAAGTCAGAATATATCAAAATTCATTTATGCAGCTTCATCTTCTTGTTATGGTATACCAAAAATTTATCCTACACCAGAGACAGCATGTATTAAGACTGAGTATCCATATGCACTTACAAAAAGATTAGGGGAAGAACTAGTTTTACATTGGTCAAAAGTTTATAAAGTGCCATCTATATCATTACGTTTTTTTAATGTATATGGGCCCAGATCTAGAACATCAGGTACATACGGTGCAGTTTTTGGGGTCTTTCTAGCTCAAAAACTTGCTCAAAAGCCTTTCACCATAGTAGGAGACGGAACGCAGAGTAGAGATTTTACGTTTGTTTCTGATGTAGTGGAAGCAATGATTGTTGCGGCTCAATCAAAAATTAAAAATGAAATCTTTAATGTTGGAAGTGGCAAAACAATTTCAGTAAATCACATTGTTAAATTATTAGAAGGAGATAGCGTATTTATACCAGAAAGACCTGGTGAACCCAAAATGACATTTGCTGATATAAAAAAAATTAAGGAACAGCTAAATTGGTCACCTAAAATTTCAATTGAAGAAGGTATAAACGTCCTCCTTAAACAAATAGACTATTGGAAAAACGCTCCTATTTGGACACCAAAAACTATATCTGAAGCAACTAAAGATTGGTTTCTTTATTTAGGCTCAAATTAAGATTTAAAAGAATAGTTAAAAATGAAAAAAATCTTAAATTTAAATGATTTGGATAATGATTTTAATTCTACAAAAGAAAAAATAGTTTTATGCTATGGTCATTTTAATACTCTTCACCCTGGCCACTTTAGATACTTTGATTATGCTCATAAATTTGGAGATAAATTATATGTTCTACTCCAAAGTGACTTGGAAATAGAAAAACATCTTAGATCTCATTATTTTTCAACATATCAAAGAGCAACTGCTCTTTCTCAAATAGAAAAGATTAACGGTGTTATACTTTATGAAAATAAACTATTACAAACTCTTAAAAAAATTAAAGCAAATTATTTGGTTTTAGGAAAAGAACATGAAAACTCAACAACACCTCAAATTCTAAAAGCTGTAAAAGCATTTAGAAAAAGTGGTGGAAAAGTGATATTTCATGCAGGGGATATTGTATATGCTGATTCAAAATTAGATTATCCACAAAATGAAAATATTACAGAAAAAAGAAATTTAGATTTTTTAAAAGTTTTATCAAAGAATAAAATTGATAAACAGAGGCTTATAGAAATTATTAAAAAAATTAATAAAACTAAATTATTAGTGATTGGCGATACTATCATTGATAAATATATTGCTTGTGATGCACTGGGAATGAGTGCAGAAGCTCCCTTGGTGGTTTTTAGAGAGCTGCATTCAAAAAACTATATCGGTGGAGCCGCAATAGTTGCAAATCATATAAAAAGTTTAGGTGCAGATTGTAAATTTATTTCAATAATTGGTAATGATAATGAGGGTAAACTAGCACTAGAATTTCTAAAAAAAGAAAAAATTAAAAATAAGATTTTTGTTGATCAAACAAGACCAACTACTTTTAAAACAAGATATATGGTAAATAAACAAAAAGTTTTTAGAGCAAGCAGGTTAAAGGATCACAGCATACCTATGTCTCTAGAAAATAAAATCATAAGTGAAATTACTAAAAAATCAAATAACTACCAAGGTATTTTGGTATCTGATTTTGTTTATGGCTTAATTACCCCCAATTTAATTAATGCTATTCAAGAATTTTCACATAATAAAGATATTCCAGTTTTTGCAGATGTTCAATCGAGTAGTCAATACGGAAATATTTTAAAATTTCAAAACGTGGAATTGCTTTGCCCTAACGAAAGAGAAGCAAGAATTGCACTTGGAAACAATGATGATAGCCTTGAAAAGGTTGCGCAACAAATTCTAAAAAAATCAAGAAGTAAAAAACTTATTTTAAAATTAGGTTCTAATGGTTTTATATCTTACGATCTTAAAAAATATGGTCATATAGAAAGAGAACACTTTCCAGCACTAACAATTGATCCTTTGGATGAAACTGGAGCTGGCGATAGTTTATTATCTGCTATTACAGCTTGTTTAACTGTAGGAGCAAGTTTAAAAGAAGCATCAGCCATCGCAACTTATATGTCATCACTCTCAGTTCAAACTATTGGAAACAAACCAATTGGAAAAGAAACATTAATTAAAGAAATATTAAAATAGGAAAATTCTTAATGAAAAAGATAATCATTACTGGTGGAGCTGGATATGTTGGATCAATTCTTGTGCCAAAATTATTAGATTTAGGTCATAAAGTAACTGTTTATGACTTAATGATATATGGAGAAAATACGCTTAAATACCATCCTAATCTTACTAAAATAAAGGGCGATATTAGAGATAATAATTTTGTAAAGCAATCTATTAAAAATAAAAAATTTGATACCTTCATCCATCTTGCTTGTATTTCAAACGATCCTAGCTTTGAACTCAATCCCGCTCTTGGAAAATCTATAAACCTTGATGCATTTAGACCTTTAATTGAAATTGCAATTGAAAATTCAATTAGACACTTTATCTATGCATCATCTTCAAGCGTATATGGAGTAAAACAAGTACCAAACGTTACTGAAGAAATGTCACTAGACCCTCTAACAGAATACTCTATTTACAAAGCAGAATGTGAAAAAATATTGTCAGAATATAAAAGTGAACAATTTATTACAACAACTTTAAGACCTGCAACAGTTTGTGGGTATGCGCCAAGACAACGCCTAGATGTTGTTGTAAATATTCTTACTAATTTGGCATTCCACAAAAGAGAAATAACTATATTTGGTGGAGACCAACTGAGGCCCAATATAGATATAATAGATATGGCAAACGCTTATATTTCTGTAATCGACGCCCCTGTTGATAAAATTAATAAAGAAATTTTTAATGTCGGAGGTAAAAATTTTTCTGTAAGAGAATTAGCAAACAAAGTAAAAAATATTATAGGGGACGACGTAAGATTAATAACAACTCCTTCAAACGATAATCGATCATATCATATTTCTTCAAACAAAATTAAGGAGCTTATTGACTTTACTCCAAGTTTTGAAATAGAGGAAAGTGTGCTGACACTAAAAAACGCATTTGAGAATAAAAAACTCAGCGATCCATTAAACAATAAACTTTATTTCAATATTAAAACAATGCAGTCAATACAAATGGTTTGATATGAATATAGGAATTGACTTCGACAATACGATTGCGAAATATGATGAGATTTTTATTGAACTTGCAATTAAAAATAATTTCATTTCGCCAAGTTGGTTTGGAAACAAAGAAGCTTTAAAAAAAGAATTAAAAAATAAAGAAAGAGAATGGATGACATTACAGGGTCTAGTTTATGGCCCTTTTATGAAAAGAGCTGTATGTTTTCCTGGTATAAAAAGTTTTTTATTAAAAGCAAATTTTTGTAACTTTAAAATTTTTATTATTAGTCATAAAACTATTCATGGTCACTATGACAAAACAAAAACTAACCTTCGAAAACAAGCCTTGAAGTGGCTTGAAGAAAATAATTTTTTCAATAAAAAATATTATAATTTGCTGAAAGAAAATATTTTTTTTTGCTCTACCAGAAAAGAGAAAATAAAAAAAATTAATGAATTAAATTTAGATTTTATGATTGATGATTTAAATGAAATATTTGAGAGTAATATTTCACCTTCAATCAAGAAAATTCTCTTTAAATCCTCATTAGATAAACATAATGCTAATTATAATGTTAAAAACTGGGATGAAATTACTAGCTTAATTTTTTCTAGCAAGCAAAATAAATTTGGACTAATTAAAATTTGTAACACGATAAATACTAACAAAATTATAACTTCTATTGATAAAATAAATAGAGTTGGAAATAGCAATGTCTATAAACTTATTGATAAAAATAACCAGTCTTTCGTTTTAAAAGAATACCCTAACGAGCAAATAGAAATTAAACCTAGAATTAAAAACGAATTGAGAGCATTAAATTTATTAAAAAAATTCCCAAATGTTCCCAGAATTCTATCTTTTAGTGAAGAGCTAAATATTATGATTTTAAAATATATTGAAGGAAAAAAAATAAACAAAATAACCACTCAAAATATATCTCAATCAATAATGTTTATTACAAAACTACATAATTTAAGCAAAAAAATTTCTCATTATAATAATGCTACTGAAGCTTGTCTTAAAGCCGATGATCTAATAAGCCAAATAGATGCGAGATTTAACAAATTGAAATCTTTTGAAAATAAAGATATCAAAAAAACATTGAACAAACTAACTGAACTTAATATTAAACTTAAAAATAGAGCTTATGATATATGGCCGAGGGATAATATTAAAAAAAATTTAAGTAGAAGTTTTCTAACTTTAAGCCCTTCCGATTTTGGTTTTCATAATGCATTAATAGATAAAAATAAATGTATTACATTCATTGATTTTGAATATTTTGGGTTAGACGATCCAGTTAAATTACTTTCTGATTTTCTATGGCACCCAGCAATGTCTCTTACGACTAATCAGAAATTATTGTTTACCAAAGAGTTTTTTAAAATCTTTAAAAATGATTGTTTATTAAAAAAAAGATTAAATGCTGCTTATTCTTTATATGGGCTTAGATGGTGTCTAATTATTTTAAACAAAGTTTTAAAAATTAACTTTCCAAGTAAAAACTTGAACAAAAGCACAAAATTAAATAGTTTTGAAGAAAGAATAAAATTACAAATCAAAAAATCTAATTATATATACGATGAAATCATAAAAAATAAAATGGAATTTGTTTATGACGTGTAAATTTTTAAATCCATACAAGAGTCCAAAATTAGATGAACGGTCAATTTATTTAAGAAAATTAATTTTACGTGCATTCGAAGGCGGGATGCGAGGACATTTAGGTTCTTCCATGTCTCTTGTTGAGATCTTACGTGTTTTATATGATGACTTTTTATTATATAATTCTAAAATGCCTGAATGGGGAGGTAGAGATAGATTTATTTTGAGTAAAGGACATGGCTGCCTTGCGCAATACGCATTATTATCAGACAAAGGTTTCATATCCGCTGATGAATTAGATAAATTTTGTCACCATGATGGTATTTTGGGAGGACATCCCGAAAAAAACAAAATTCCTGGTGTGGAGTTTTCTACAGGAGCATTAGGGCATGGTTTTCCAGTGGCTGTTGGTATGGCCGTGGCAGCTAAAATAAAGGAAAAACCACACAAAATTGTTGTCATTACCGGTGATGGCGAAACTAATGAGGGATCTATATGGGAGGCAGCTTTATCTGCTTCTAAAAATAATTTGAATAATTTAATATGGATGATTGATTATAACAAATTTCAGTCTTACGGAGAAACTAGAGAGGTTTTGAATTTAGAGCCCCTAAAACAAAAAATAGAAAGTTTTGGCTTTAATGTTGAGGATGTCGATGGGCACAACATTAAGATGATAAAGGATACTTTGCAAAATTTTTCTAATTCTTCAGTTAAACCAAAGGCTATAATTTGTCATACGGTTAAAGGCAAAGGATTTCCATTTGCCGAACATAATAAGAATTGGCATCATAAATCAAACCTGAAAAATGAAGAAATTAAAAAAATGTATGAATGCTTAAAATAATAGGAAATTATGAGAAAAACTGCTTTAAATTGCGTTTATGAACTAGCAAAAGTTAATCCTAATGTAGTGTTTATTGGATCAGATCTAGGACCAGGTGTTCTAGATGAAATGAAAAATGAAATGCCTTCAAGATTTTATATGGAAGGTGTTTCTGAACAGCACATAATTGGAATGTCTGCAGGTTTGGCATTAGAAGGATTCATACCTTATGTTAATACTATAGCAACTTTTTTATCTAGAAGATGCTTTGAACAAATAGCAATGGATTTATGCCTTCATAATCTCCCAGTTAAGCTAATTGCAAATGGAGGTGGTCTTGTTTATGCCCCACTTGGGCCAACTCATTTGGCTATAGATGATTTTGCTATTTTGAGAGCCTTACCTAATATGACCATACTAGCACCTTGTGATGCATTAGAAATGAAAGCGCTTATGAAATGTAGCTTAAGTTGGCATCAGCCAACATATATTAGGCTAGGTAAGGGGGGCGACAAAATTATTAGTAATAGTCAAGAAAATTATGAAATTGGCAAATCTGTAATTATGAAGAAACCAGAAGATTGCATGTTTGTAACAACGGGAGTAATGACACAAATTGCCCTAGATGCTTGTGAAATACTTGAAAAACAAGGTATAAAATGTGGTCTAATTCATAATCATACAGTCAAACCTATTGATAGTGATTGCTTACTAAATTGGATTCCAAAAGTAATAGCTACAATTTCTGTTGAAGAGCACTTTAGAACTGGAGGATTGGGAAGTTTAATACTTGAAATTTTAAATGATAACTTAGATACTAATTCTGTTAATTTCAGCAGAATTGGAATACCTGATGAATTTACAAAAAATTATGGTAGTCAAAAATCTCTTTTAGATTCAATGAAAATCACACCTACATTTCTGGCCCAACATATGAAATTAAAACTGAGAAATAATGATGTCTGACTTTTTAGAAGAGCATGAAAAAATAGTCTATGATAAATTTTTAAATAATGGCTATATCATTCAAAAAATTGATGATATGTCTAACTTGGATTTTCTTCAAAATTTTCTTGTGAAAAAAAGTTCTGAGTTTCTAAGTAGCAAAAAAATTATTGATAATAAGAGTTGGTTAAATAATATTCATAATCTTATTTCGTCTGAGCAATTAAACTTATTTCGTCTAAATTTAATTGAATCTATAAATCATGAGAAAAGATTTAGAGAAAAATATTACAAAACTTCAAAAAAGTATCTTGACTTAATTGTAGGTAATGAATTGGCTATGCAAAGAAGAGTAAATTTAAGTATTCAATTACCTAATGATGATAGTTCATTATTACCAGTGCATGCTGACACATGGTCAGGTGATTCAGCATATGAAGCAGTAGTATGGATACCTTTAGTTGATTGTTTTGGAACAAAAACCATGTATATACTGCCACCTCATAAGGCCATAGATTTACATAAAAATTTTGCAAAGTTTGTTAATAATAGTCAAAATAATATTTTTGATTTAATAAAGAATGATGTTATTTGGCTAGAAATTAAATATGGGGAAATATTAATTTTTAACCAAAGTTTACCTCATGGGAATGTTGTGAATGATGAGAGTGAAACAAGATGGTCTATGAATTGTAGATTCAAAGGAATTTTTACTCCATACCAAGATAAGAAACTTGGTGAGTTTTTTGAACCTATAACCTTAAAACCATTAAATAAATTAGGAATGAACTATAAACTCCCTCATTTAGAGACATGAAATTAAGAGGATATATTTTCAGTAGACCATTCTTGGGAGAGAGAGTTCCTCAACATGTCCAAAATCTTGTAATTAGAGATTATTGTAAAAAAAATAAATTTCAATTTTTGTTAAGCTCTACTGAATATGCGATCCCTAACTCTGACATTATGCTTAAACAATTAATTTCTGAACTAAGCAAAATTGATGGAATTATTGCCTACAGTATATTTCAATTACCTATAAAATTTAAAAACCGACTTGAAATAGTAAATTCAATTTTATTTCAAAAGAAAGAAATTCACTTTGCATGCGAAGATATGCGAATTCAAAACAACGAAGACTTTGAAAAGATCCAAACCATTTGGCAAATTAAACTTTCTACAATGTAAAAACAGATAACTTATGGCTATAAAAAACTTTATTACCAATTATCACAAATCTACTCAACGTAATTATTTAAACAGAATGAATGATAATAAGGTTGAATGTATGATAATTTCAAAAAAATACGATAAAGATTATTGGGACGGTGATAGACGTTACGGATATGGAGGTTATAAATATATTCCAGGTTTATGGACAAGCATAGCAAAAGAAATTATAGAAAATTATAAATTAACAAATTCTTCAAGAATTATTGATCTTGGATGTGGAAAAGCATTTTTACTATATGAAATTAAAAAACTTTTGCCAAATATTGAATTAGTAGGAATAGATATTTCAAATTACGCTATTCAAAACGCTAAAGAAGACGTTCGTCCTAATCTAAATGTTTTTGACGCAAGAAATCCATTACCTTACCAAGACAAAGAGTTTGATCTTTTAATTTCCTTAGGCACTTTGCATAACTTTAGATTACCCGAGTTAAAAACAGTACTAAAAGAAATAAATAGAGTGTCAGTAAAAAGTTATATTATGGTCGAGAGTTATAGAAACGAAAAAGAACTTTTTAACTTACAATGTTGGGCTTTAACAGCTGAGTCTTTTTTTGACAATAAAGAATGGCTTTGGTTGTATAAAGAATTTGGATACCAAGGGGATTTTGAATTTATATATTTTGAATAATGTAAAATATTTACAAGTAATTATTAAAATTAATAATTATTAAAATTGATTTTCAAAAAAAACCAGACCTAGGAATTCATTTCAAACTTAAATAACTACGTGTAAAATATCAATTAAATTTATTTAAACATTTTAAAGTAAGTATTCAAAAAAATGCTAAAAGACTTATCTACTCATCAAATTTTAATTAGATTAATAATTTATTCTAAAAACTATCTTTTTGTACTGTTTATAGTTTTACTATTAGAAATCATTGCATCTTTCTTCCTGATTTTAAGCATAACACCTCTAGCCGAATATATATTTGACAACAATTTGAGCAAGCCATCTTACATAACTGATATTTTTTTAAGTTTTTTAAAAGATTTTAAAATTGATGCTTCTTTCTTTGTACTTAGCTCAATTTTTATTTTTGGAAACTTTATGAAAGCAATTATTGAAACACTAACCAGATATGTATGTTTAAAAATAAAGTATGTTTTATTTGAAAATATGTCTGAAGAAAAATTAAAAGTTATTTTTCACGCTAATTGGAAATTTTTTGGTAATGCTGATCACGGTGTCCTTATGAATTCATTTCAAAAGGAACTAAATAATATTTCTGATACTATAAGTAAAATTGCTCAACAGCTTGCTTATATTGTACAGTTGATTGTTTATTTTATTATTCCACTATGGTTAAATTTTGAACTAACAATTATTGCCTTGTTAGTAGCATTTTTTTTTATGACACCTTTTTTATTGCTCCATAAATATAGTCTTAAACTTGGAAGAAAAAATACTAATACCGCTAATATTATGATTAGAAAACTTTACGAATTATTTCAGTCAGTCCGTTTAATAATTAGCCACAATAAACAAAACAAAACTATAGAATATTACCTTAAAAAAGTTAAAAATCACTCCAAAGCTGCAGTAGAATCTCAATTGTTTATTTCAGCAACAAGCATACTTTTTCAACCTTTTACTATTCTTGCTGGTATAATTGCTATTGGTTTGTCTGATAACACACACGATAATCTATCAGAAACAACTGCTATATTGTGGGCTCTTATGAGAGCAATGCCAGTATTGAGTAAAATACTTCAATCAAATTTAAATATAATAAATTTGGTACCTAGCCTGGAGCAAGTTGATCATATTTCTGACTTAGCTAACAAAGTAGTCTCAAATAAAGGTAATTTTAAATTTAATAAGGTAGAAAATTATTTGTTTTTTAAAAATGTTTACTTTGCTTACGAAAAAAGAAAATTTGCACTTGAAAATATTAACATAAGTATAAAAGAAAATAACATTACTGCTTTTGTTGGTTCCTCTGGAAGTGGAAAATCAACAATGATAGATCTTATTCTCGGCCTACAATCACCTGTTAAAGGGGAAATGTTTATTGATAAAACTCCATATGGTAAGATCAATTTAAATTTTTTTAGAGAACATATTGGTTACGTTCCTCAAGACCCTCAATTATTCGATATGACAATAAAACAAAATTTACAATGGTTCGACAATAAAATTTCAAATAATGAAATAATAACTGCCTGCAAGAGATCTAATGCCATGGAATTTATAGAAAAACTTCCAAATAAACTTGAAACTCAAGCTGGGAATCAAGGATCAAACTTTTCAGGTGGACAAAGACAACGTCTTACTATAGCTAGAGCTTTGCTTCACAAACCATCACTATTAATTCTAGATGAAGCAACAAGTGCCCTAGATACAAAATCTATTGTACATGTTCACAAAACGCTTGAAAAATTGAAAGATAAAATGACAATAATAGTTGTTTCCCATAAGTTAGAAACACTAAAAAATACAGATTATATCTATGTATTTCATAATGGGAAAATAGTAGAAGAAGGAAAATTTCACATACTTCAAAAGAATAAAAATAGTAAGTTTTTTAAAATGCTTAAGGAACAACAAAATTAAAAGAAAATTATAAAAACGAAATATTCACATTAGTTAAAACAAATTTTTTTTAATTAAAAAAACTTAAAATTTGATTTTAGTTTAATACTTTCATAATCATATTTATTAATGTTATAACTTGTTCATGAAATTAGGATTAAAAAATAAAAATATTTTAATTACAGGAGCTAGCAAAAATATTGGAAGAGCTATAGCTATATCTTTAGCTCAAAAAAAAAGTAATGTTATTATATGTGCAAGAAATAATAAAGAACTTGAAAAAGTATTAAAAATTATGAATAAATATCCAGGTTATCATCATGCATTTGCATTAGATTTAGAAAATCCAAAAGGCCCTTTACAACTTTTTAATAAATTAAAGGATAGTAAAATTGCTCCTGATATAATTATTCATAATTTGGGTGGATCACGACAAGTAACAGATACTAATTTTACTAGAAAAGATTTACTTAATGTTTGGCAATTAAATTTAGGTATTGCGCACGAAATTAATAAAGAGATGTTACCTCAAATGATTGATAAAAATTGGGGCAGAATCATTCATATTTCATCTCTTGCTGCTAAAACTGCTAAAGGTTATGTCCCATATGTTTCAGCAAAATCAGCTTTAGAAGGTTATGTAAGATCAATGAGTAAACATTTATCCTCAAAAAATGTAATTATGAATGCTATTGCTCCTGGGCTAGTTGATTTACCTGGCAGATATTACACTTCAATGAAAACAAAAAACCCTCAAATGTTAGAAAAATTTTATCAAGAGCATCTTCCAATTAGAAGAATGCTAAAACCAAAAGAAATTGCTGATCTAATTTGTTATTTATGCTCACATGATGTTAGTTATATGGCTGGCGCCATCATACCTATTGATGGAGGTGGAAGTTAATAATGGAAATAAATATTAAAGATGGTTATTTTATAAATAAAACTAATAAAATTAAGACTTTAGATAACTTAAAAGTTGATCTTTATAATTTGTTACAAGAAATTTTTAACTTTAATTACCCAGACATTGATTATGGTTTAAATAATTTTCATCAATTCACTGGCAATATGTCCGACGCAGAGTTGAATGAAAAAAGAGTTTTATTAATTAATAAATTTAATGAAACTTGCAATCCAGGTAAATTGATTTTTGATGCATTTAGAGATAACATAATTAAACTGCTTGGTCCGGACTTGTTAATACAAAAAAATTGTAATGTTGTTATTCAAAAACCTAATGATCCAAACCCCTCTGAATTACACAGAGATGCACCTGCAAATTCACCATATGAAATTGTATTATGGATACCTCTAGTAGATTGTTATAAATCTAAAGCAATGTATTTAGTAAACTTTAAAAATACTTGTGAGCTATATAAAAATTTAGAAAAAAATCATGATTGGGAGACATTTGAAAATCTTGCAAAAAAGAAATCAAAAGAAATTCCTGTTAAGTACGGGGAAGGTTTGTTTTTTTCAACCGCAATACTTCATGGCTCAAATATAAATAAAGAAAAAGAGACTAGGTTTTCATTAAATATAAGATTCAAAAATATTTTTTCACCTTCAGGTTTAAAAAATCAACTGCAATTTTTTCAGAAACTTCAAGTATCTGACTTGACTGAAATTGGTTCTAATATTGAACTTCAAAAATCTAAATTTCTAAACCAAAATTAATATGAAAAATTTTTATTCTTGCCTTGACCCCCTTGTTACTGCACCTCAATCAGAGCAGCATTTAATAATTAGTAAAATGGCTTCAAAAGAAAATGGGAAAGTTGTCTTTTATGGATCAGAAGATTTTTTTTTAGCCCAAACTCAACCTTTTATATTATATAAACTAAAAAGAACTCCAAATCTTGATGGTGTAATTTTTTTCACCGTAAATCAGTTTTGCTATGGAAAATCACTTAATTTAAACCTTTTGCGTCAAATCTTGAATCTGAGTCTTAGCGTGAGTTTTGCAAGAGAATTTTTTACAATATCTAATGCAAAAGAATTAAAGGAAAAATATATTGAGCTATTAGCATATTTTCAATCTACATTTAATAATGAAAAATGTCTCTAAGATTAAAAAGGAAACAGTTAGAATGGCAACTTTAATATTAGGACATTCAGGTTTCATTGGGCAAAGTATCTCAAAAATTTTTAAGCAGGACAAAGAAAAAGTTATTGAAATTAGTAGCAAAGAAATAAATTTTCTTTCAAGTAATAGTGTTAAAAGTTTAACTTCTCAGTTATCTATTGATACAACTGTTATAATGTTAATAGGAATAAAAAAGCAATATGGAGATAATTTAGAAAATTGGATCAAAAATGAAAAAATTCTCCAAAATTTTGTAAAAGCAATAACAAAAAAACCTCCCAAACATCTTATTTACTTCAGCTCTGCTTCTATTTATGGTGAAGATATTAATTTTAAAAAAGAAATAAAAGAAACTACCAATCCCAGTTTTAGAACATTGTATGGAATTTCAAAGTTCAATAATGAGAATATATTAAAAAAAGTCTGTGATGATTATCATATTCCTCTTATGCTTTTGAGACCTCCTCTAATATATGGGCATAACGACTTATCTCTTGGATACGGGCCAACGTTGTTTACTTATAAAACTATAAAAAAAGAGTTAATAGATTTATGGGGAGATGGGAAGGAAAAAAGAGAATTCATTTATGTTGATGATTTAGCATTTTTATGTAGAGAAATTATAAAAAAAAGAGCTACAGGTATTTTAAATACTATAAGTGGTATTAGTTATACATTTTTAGATATAATTTTAGAATTAGAAAAAATTATGGGGACTAAAATTGATATTAGATATAAAAAGAGAACCAAAGACAAGGTAGATCATTTTTTTTCTCCAAAAATACATCATAAAATGTTTCCTAAATTCAGATATACTAACCTAAATGCGGGCCTTAAGAAACTAGCTTTAAACTTTGAAGATAAATTAAAATGAATAAAAACAATATAATTGATTTTGGTTTGCAACCAGTTTCTAATAGATTTATTTATAAACAGGAGGAAATAGTACCTCAGTTTAAATTAGAGATCTATTGGAATGAAGAGATTGGATGCCCAGCAATAAAAACACCTTGGCCTGTCAAATTTATTAAACCTATATATGACTGGCTTACTTGCTTTGAACCCGAGGATCATCTTGATGAATTATGTGACATAATTCTGAACTTAAATAAAGGTAAACCTAATATAAAATTTGCTGGGTATAGCTTTAAAGATGACAGCACACTTGTTCGTTTTAAGAATTTGGGTTTTGAAAATAGTTGGAGAATAGATCCTCAAAAAGACCTTTTAATTAATGACACATTGTCAAGTATTGAGACTTTTCAGAAAGTTTTTAATGAAGATATGGCTCACAAAATCGTAAAACAAAATGGTTGTGCTGACGTTTTAATAGTGAGACACGTTGTCGAACATGCTTACAATTTGACCGAGTTTATAAATTCGTTAAAATTACTTATTAATGATAATGGCCATATAGTTTTTGAACTTCCTGACTGCAAGAAAGCTTTTCAAAATGGTGATTGCACAACCATTTGGGAAGAACACACATTTTATTTCTTTGAAAGTTCATTTAAAAGATGCCTTTTAAAGCACAATCTTCAAATAATCTATTGGAAAAATTGGGACTATCCTCTTGAAAATTGTATGGTTGCAATAGTAAAAAAAAATTCTTTAAATAAAAATAATATTAATGTTAACAATTACCATCAAGATTTATATATTTATCAAAATTTCTTACAAAAGGTGCAATATAGAAAAAATATTATTTTTAAAATCCTTCATAATTTTTCTCAAAAAAATGGTAAAATATGTATGTTAGGAGCTGGTCATTTAAGTGTAGCATTTATTTCACTACTTGGCTTAGAAGACCTAATAAGCTTTGCAGTAGATGATAACGAAAACAAAACAAATTGTTTTTTACCTATAGGTAAAATTCCTATTAAGAAAACTAATTTTCTAGATATTAAATCTGCAAAACTATGTCTTTTAGGCGCCAATCCACAACACCACAAAAAAATAAAAATGAACTTAAGTAGTTTTGAAGCAGAGGGTGGCAAAATATGTTCTATTTTTCCTAATACGTCGAATTATTTAGAGGATATATTAAAATGAAATTTGATAAATCAGATAGAGAAGCTCTTAAGTCTACTTCTTATCCTTTATATTTGAAAAAAAAAGATATTGAATATTTAAAATATATTGCGTTATCAAATATAACAGGTAAATCAAGAATATGTTCGCACAAAAATATTGAAGAAAAACTTCATGAAATGTTCATTTTTCATAAGAAGGATTATTATGTCAGGCCACATAGACATTTGAATAAATCAGAATCAATCTTAATTTTAGAAGGAAGTGCTGATTTAGTTTTGTTTAATGAAAAAGGAGTTATTCAAAATGTTATTCATTTGGAAAATTTTTCTTCTGGTAATGTTTTTTATCACAGGATTGATGAGCCAATTTTTCATATGATAATAATAAGATCAAAATTTATAGTCTTTTATGAAGCAACAAGTGGTCCTTTTAAGAGAAAAGATACAGAATTTGCTCCCTGGTCTCCTGAAATAAATTCTTCAAACATAAACAAATTTGTAAAAAAAATTGAAAACCAGATAAAAAATTTTAACTCTATTTAATATTAAATTGAAGGTTTAAAAATTGAAAAATTTGAAAAAATGCAGAGTTTGTAATTCTGAAAACTTCACAATTGTTTTAAAATTAAAAGATACTCCTCTAGAAGATGAATTTCTTAAAAGGAAAATTTACCAACCCACTTTTCCATTAGAATTAGCAATTTGTAATGAATGTTTTTATGCTTTTTTAACTTATGTTGTTTCACCAGACCTAAGTTATAAGAACTACATGTATGAAAGTTCAGTTACTGTGGGATTGAACAATCATTATGATGGTTATGCTAAAGCAATTGTTGAAAATAACAATATTTCTCCAAAATCTTTGGCAATAGACATTGGTAGCAATGATGGCTCAATGTTAAGATCCTTTCAAAAACAAAAATTACGTATCCTTGGAATTGAACCTGCAAAAGAAATATCGAGGCATGCAAATGATAAAAATTTATATACTATAAATGATTTTTTTAGTTTAAAGCTTGCAAATAAAATTGTAAAGGAGGAGGGGAAAGCCTCTATAATTACCGCCAATTATATGTTTGCTAATATAGATAATCTTGATGACTTTATGCAGGGGATAAATACACTTTTAAATGTTGATGGTTGTTTTTGTATTCAAACAGGTTATCACCCATTACAGTTTTCAAAAAATATGTTTGATTATATATATCATGAACATTTTTCGTACTTTACACTATCTAGCTTAACATTCTTGCTAAATAAATATGGCTTAATGATTGTTGATGCCAGTATAACTGAACCCAAAGGAGGATCCTTAAGGGTTATAGTAAAACATAAAGATAAAAAATATACTCAATCAAAATCATTAATTGATTTACTTTCTAAGGAAGAAAATAATAATTTCAATTCAGCCAAAGTTTTTTATTCTTTAGAAAACAACATTAATGAACAGAAAGTGCGTCTTATTACAGAATTAGAGAAAATTAAGAAAAAAAACTTTAAAATTGCAGCTATTGGGGCAAGTCATAGTACAACAACTTTAATTTATCACTTTGAAATTCAGAGATTTCTAGATTTTTTAATAGATGATAATGAAAAAAAACATAATACTTATTCTCCAGGAAATCATATTAAAGTATTTAATAAAAATCATTTGAAATCACAGAACATTAAGTACTTAGTAATTCTAGCTTGGCAACATCAGGAAACAATCATTAATAAATACAGACAATTTCTAGAAAGTGATGTAACTGTAATTATTCCTTTACCTAAATTTAAGGTCATGAAATTTATCTGAAAATTTCAACTCTTATTAAATCTAAGTTTTAATTAAAATTTAAAAAATACTATTTTATGAGAAACAGGTTAAATTGTATAAGTTTTATGGTTAAAATTAATGATTAAATTTAAAAACTTTTAACTAAAATAAATATATATCATATGGTAAATGATCTTGAGAAAATTCTAATATTTTAATGTCTTTACAAAAATTTATAATTTTGAGACATGCTTTAATTATTTATCAAGGTTAAATAATATCTAAACTAAAATGCTCAATAGGTAGGACAATTTAATGGATAATGATATAAATTCTCTTTTCAAAAATCAAACAAATGTTGTTGACATAGGTGCAAGATACGGCCTTCACCCTACTTGGAAAAACAATCATGACCAAATAACGTTTTACCTAATTGAAGCTGATCCTGAAGAAGCTAAGAGACTAGAAATAAAATTTAAGGCTAAAGAAAAAGTAAATATTTTTAATTATGCCATTATGCAAAAGAAAGGAATTTATCAATTAAAAATTTTAAATAATCCAGCAATGAGCCAAACTGAAGAACGCCTAGATATTTCTCCATTGTTCTGGGAAGAAAAAAAATATCAAACAAATATAGAAAAAAGTATTGAAGTTAATGGCATTACATTAAATGAATTTAGGAGGAAAATAAATAAGCCAATTCATTTTCTTAAGTTAGACACAGAAGGTACTGAATATTCAATTTTGAAGAATTTTAATTTCTTTCATGAATTATTGGGTATTCGTTGTGAAGTTAGTTTTAGTAAAATATTTGCTTCTCAGACAAGTGATACATTTTCATCAATTCATAAACTGTTATTGTCAAACAATTTTGTTTTACTCAATATTGATTATGACGGAAAAGGAGAACATTATTCTAAGTATGTGAACAACCATGAAAGATATGGTATTCTCCAAACAACTGATGCTATTTGGATAAGAAACCCTCAAAATATTCTTCAGTCTAAAAATGCATTTGATATTTTGAATTATGTAAATTTTTTGTTCAAAAATAATGCACCTGATTTAGGTTTGTATATTTTAGAGAAAAAAAAGGAAAGTATTCAATCTTATAATGAAACTAAGCAATTTAAATTTGCTGCATATTTAACTGCAAAATATTTTTATAATTTAAAATGGATTCCTAACCAAAACATTCATGAACATAAAAAGTTTTATGAAAATGTTTTTAACTTGAATTATCCTTCTATGAACCAATTTAATGAGTCTAATTATTATAACAATCTAGGAATATAACTTAAAAATCTACCTCGAGTTAATTTAGAATTAATATTATATTGTAATGTTTCAACCTGAAATATTAATTTGATTTAAAAAATAATTTTAATAGTATTATTTAATGTCACATATTGTAGGTAAAAATGTACTTATTGTAGGTGGTGGTTCAGGTCTTGGTCATCATTTATCAAAAAAATTTTTAAAATCAAAAAAAGTAGTTACTTATTTTAAGACCAAGCCTATTGATAATAATTCAACCAATTATAAATTAAATCTTGAAAAAGAAAAAGATCTGATCTGTTTTAATCAATTCTTGTTAAACCTTGGTCTTGTTTTTGATATTATTTATTTTGTAGGCGCTCATACACCTCACTATGAGGCAGACGAACATAATTCAACATTTTCTGGCACATATTCACAAAAATCTTTAGAAAAATTTATAAAAATTAATTGTTTTGCACCTATGTTTATTTTTCAAAAACTTTATCAAAATCAATTGTTAAAAAAAAATGCTAAAATTTTATTTTTCTCGAGCCTGGCTGGAAGTATTTCTAATCGAGGTAATTTAAAACACAATCTAAAGGGAGGTAACCAGTTTTATAGAGTATCAAAATCAGCTTTAAATTCTGGAGTTAAAAATATTGCTTATGATTTGGATCATACTAATCTTAAGATAGTCATAATACATCCTGGATGGGTTAAAACAAAATCAGGTGGATCTTTAGCTGATCTAAACATAAGTGAATCAATTGAAAGCATTATTGATTTTACAATTAAAATTAATAAATTACACCATGGTGGTTTTTATTTTTCAAGTGGTAAAAGAATTGAGTGGTAAATTTTTGAATATAAATAAAGAGCAAACATTATTAATTAATTTATGAAATTAGCTTATACCCCTTAAGTAACTTTAATTAAAATTTAGAATTAATTATTTTTATTCATCAATAATTTACCTGCTGGTATAATCGAGTTTTTCTCTACAGTCATGCCTTCTCTGATAATTGCTCCTGAACCAACAAATGTTCCTTCTTGTATCCTCACATTCCCTAAAATTGTAGCATTTGGTGCAATATGAACATTAGATTCTATGATTACTTCATGCTCTATAACTGTATTAGTATTAATTATACAATTTTTACCTATTTTTGCTTTAGCATTAATAACCGATCCATTCATTACTATACTGCCCTTATCAATTGAGGCAAAGGGTGAAACATAAGAAAACTTCGAAATTAAAACAATGAAATTGCCTCCTTTTTTTTTAACTTTATCAAAGATTTCAATTCTTTTATTAGGGCTTTTAATTTGTCCTATAGAAATAAAGAAAAAAAAATTTTTTTTTATTAGTTCGTCTAAAATATCGTCATTACCTAAGTATCTACATCCCATTTCTTTTAAAACAACATCAGAGCTACAATCAACAAAACCTACTAAGTTGAGATTTTGATTTTGTTTAATAATATCATAACAAGCTAGGCTGTGACCACCACCACCAATAAATACTATATTTTCTTTCATTTATTACTTTCTAGACTTTGATAGTTTTGTTGTTAATAGTTATAACTTAATTATAATTATAATTATAAAATACTAAATAAAATCTTTTATATTTTAAAGTTCTCTTGTTATAATTTTAAAATAAGGTGTGAGATGAGTTATAGAAATATCTTTGTAACAGGTGCTGATGGGTTTATTGGATCTCATTTAACTGAAAAATTAGTTAGGTTAGGTTATAATGTAAAAGCATTAGCTCAGTACAATTCTTTTAATAGCTATGGTTGGTTAGATCATCTTGATAAAAGTACTGTTGGCAATTTTGAAAAAGTTTTAGGAGATATTAGAGACCAATCTAATATAAATAGCCTCTCTAAAGATGCTGATGTTATTTTTCATTTAGCTTCTCTAATTGGAATTCCATATTCCTACATAGCCTCACAATCTTATATTGATACAAACGTAAGTGGTACCTTAAATTTATTACAAGCTGCCAAAAATAATAATGTAAAAAAAATAATACATACCTCTACAAGTGAAGTTTATGGAACAGCTCAATTTGTCCCAATTTCGGAAAGTCATCCTCTTAATGCTCAATCCCCTTATGCAGCAAGTAAAATAGCCGCTGATCAAATAGCTTACTCTTTTTATTCATCATTTGATCTTCCAGTTGCTATTTGTCGGCCATTTAATACCTATGGTCCGAGACAATCTATGAGAGCTGTTATACCAACCATAATATTACAGTTGCTCAAAGGAATGGATAAGGTAAAATTGGGTAATATTCACGCAACGAGGGATTTTAATTATATTGAAGATACTGTTAATGGTTTTATATCCATCATGCTCAGTGATAAAAGCCAAGGAGAGATTTTTAACATAGGCAGTAAGTTTGAGATTGATATTCAATCAATATTTAATATTATATCTAAAATTATCAATCCTAACGCAGAAATTTTATACGATCAGCAAAGAATTCGTCCTAAAAAAAGTGAAGTCGAAAGACTATTTTGTGATAATTCGAAAGCTTTAGAGATCCTTGATTGGAAACCTTTTTACAACAACAAGCAAAATTTTTCTAAAGGTATAATAAAAACTATAAACTGGTATAAAAAGAAAAAAAATATATGTAAATTCAATGACATAGGATACGTAATATAAATAAACATAAACACTAGATTCAAATCCACATAATTTTTTAATTATATTATGTAAAATATGATTACTACCTAAAACTTAATTATTCAAAGCATGGAAATTAAATGGAACATAAATTGGATGAATTTATAGATGAAATTTATACCACAATATCTAATACTATTAAAACTAATTCTGCACATCTTCATGAACCAGAAATTAATCAAGATGATATTAATATGGTTCAAAAAATATTAGAATCTGGATATGTGTCCTCTGTAGGTAGTAGCATAGAAGAATTTGAAAAAAAATTAAGCGATTTTACGGGCGTAAAATATACTATTGCAATGACTAATGGTACATCTTGTTTGCATATTGCTTTGTTGGCTGGTGGTATACAAGTAAATGATGAGGTACTGGTACCAGCTATGACCTTTGTAGCTTCTGCTAATGCAATTAGCTATTGTAATGCTATACCACATTTTGTAGATACTGATGTAAATAGTTTAGGGATTAATAATGAAAAACTTTTAATCTATCTAGAAAAAAACACCATTATTAAAAATAATAAATGTTTTAATAAAAACACAGGTAGAAGAATTTTTGGGATTATTCCTGTACATATTTATGGGTTTATAGGTGATATACAAACATTAAAAAAAATTTGTAATCAGTTTAAGATAAAAATAATTGAAGACGCTGCAGAAGCTCTTGGCAGTTTTCAAAATCATAAACATTCTGGGACATTTGGAATTTGTGGATGCATAAGCTTTAATGGGAATAAAATAATTACAACCGGCGGCGGTGGAGCTCTAGTAACCAACAATCAAAAATTGGCAAATAGAGCAAGGCATTTGTCAACAACCGCAAAAAAACTTCATAAATTTAGATATTTTCATGATGAGATTGGTTTTAATTATAGAATGCCTGCAATTAATGCTGCCCTAGGTATATCTCAATTAAATAAACTTACAAAGTTACTAAAAAGAAAAAAAATATTAAGAGATAACTATATTAAAAATTTTAAAAAAATTAAGGGACTTAAATTCTTTGAGGGCCCAAACGAGGGTAAACCAAATTTTTGGTTAAATTCAATAGTTTTAAACAGAAAATTTTCTCGATATCAAAATCTTATCATTGAAAAATTAAATAATAAAGGATTTGGTTGTAGGCCAATTTGGACACTTCTAAATGAACTTCCATCCTATAAAAAAAATCCGTCAATGAACCTAGACAATGCGAAAATGATTCAGAAATCATTTATAACAATCCCCAGTAGTTCATTTTTAGGTAAAATTAATGAAACTTTTGAAATTGAATAAAATCAAATTTTTTTTAATTTTAAATTTTGTATGGGCTTTTCCATTTGTTTTGCTATTAAGACTTTTTAATAAGTTCTTTAAATTTCAAATTATTAAAATTAGATCTGATCGATTTGGTCATTTTGTCCCTGATGGAGCTGAGCAGGTTGCTAGGTATCAAATGAAAAGTAAATACATTAGATTTTATATTTTTGATTGGTTTATTTGTAATAAAAAATGGGCTAAAATGCTGGAGTCAGTTTTACCAGTTTATAAATTTCTAAGGTCGGTTTATTTTTGGAATCAATATTTGCCCGGAAATAATAACATAAATCAAATTGGAACAAATACTTCTTCTAGAGATACCAATCTTCTCTTTAAGCAGTTTGATGTTAAAATTCCCTTTTTGCAAAGTGATAATAAATTAGCAATTGATTGGCTTGAAAAAAAGGGGTGGAAAAAAGATGAACCATTTTACTGTTTGTTAATTCGTGACAACGCATACCTTAGAAAGACATTTCAGAAGGATGAAATAGATTGGTCTTATCATGATTACAGAAATAGTTATATTGATAGTTATAATAAAGCTATTACTTGGTTAGTGAAGCAGGGTATATGGGTAATAAGAATGGGTAAAGTGGCAGAACAACGGCTTAATATTAGTGATAATAGAATAATTGATTATCCATTCGATAAAGACAAAAATGATATTTTAGATACTTGGTTATTTGCTAATTGTTATGCATGCATAAGCACAGGTACAGGGCCTGATTTACTTTCAGCTATATATGGTAAAAATGTGTTATTTTTAAATTTTTTGCCCCTCTTTAGTATGAGATCTGATTTGAGTTCAATTACATACCCTAAAACTCTTATTTGGAGAAAAAATAACAAAGAATTTACCTTGGAGGATCACCTTTTTAATAATAGGTTAGATTACAACTTATATAAAAAAGATAAGATAAAAGTAGTTGATATGACAGAAGATCAAATTTTAAACGCAACAAAAGAATTCTATTACTACAATTTATATAACAAAGTAGAAAGAAAAAGATATAAAATTGAACAAGAATTTTTTTGGAAAAAATTAATGAAAATTAACAATGACTTAGGGCTAAAAGTCCATAACAAAATACATCCAAATGCTAACATTTCAAATCTATGGTTAAGAAATATAAAAAATTAATAAATAAAACATAATGAAGTTATAAGACTATGAATGAAATTCTAAAAAAAACAACTTTATTTCCTTCAAGTAGTATTAAAGAAGGTATGGAAAAACTTGATCTATATGGATTGCAAATAATTATATTGGTTGATGAAGAATTTAATCTAATTGGAACTGTGACTGATGGAGACATCAGAAAAGGATTAATGAAAGGTATTAAACTTAGTAACCAAATAATAAAAGTTGCAAACTTAAAACCTAAGTTTGTTAATGAAAAAACGTCTAAAGATGAAATAAAGAGAATTTTTCAAAACTTTCATTTCAAAGCAATCCCAGTTATAGATAACAAGAAGAAATTAAAAAATTGCTATTTTATAAACGATTTTATCAAAATAGATAATAAAAGTTCTAATATTCTAATAATGGCTGGTGGATATGGAAAAAGACTTGGTGAATTAACTAAAAACTGCCCTAAACCAATGTTAAAAATAAACAAAAAACCTATACTTCATTATATTATTGAAAAAGCCGTAAAAGAGAACTTTAATAACATTTTTATATCTGTTCATTATAAACATGA
>CENJ01076677.1_pt1 | contig 42603 bp, 35 predicted proteins | sample 356161 | NCBI WGS metagenome assembly CENJ01 (sample SAMEA2619531, study PRJEB7988) | marine metagenome | biome: marine biome (ENVO:00000447); feature: surface water layer (ENVO:00002042); material: "saline water (ENVO:00002010), including plankton (ENVO:xxxxxxxx)" | depth 5 m | reverse complement strand
CCGAACTGAGCTTTACCGCCCAGCGGCTGCTGCGTGACGAGTGAGTATGGACCAGTCGAACGAGCGTGAATCTTCTCATCCACGAGGTGATGGAGTTTGAGAAGGTGCTTGTAGCCAACCGTAACCTTGCGGGCGAACGGCTCGCCTGTACGACCATCATACAGTGTCACCTGACCAGAACTGTCGAGGCCGGCGCGAACCAGCATCTCGGAGATATCGTCCTGGTGAGCACCGTCGAAGACAGGTGTCGCGATTGGAACACCGTTACAGAGGTTCTGAGCGAGCTCGATAACCTCAGAGTCGTTTTCTGGCACTTCAACACCGCCGCCATAAGCTTTCTCGATGGAATCACGCAGCTTCGCTACGTCATGATTGCGTCGATAAACTTCAAGGCTGTTCTCAATCATGCGGCCAAGACCTGCACACGCCCAACCAAGGTGCGTCTCGAGAATCTGACCCACGTTCATACGGGACGGAACGCCCAGAGGGTTCAGGACGATATCGACCGGAACGCCATCTTCTGTGAACGGCATGTCTTCCAGCGGGTTAATCTTGGAGATCACACCTTTGTTGCCGTGACGACCAGCCATTTTGTCACCCGGCTGAAGCTTACGCTTAACAGCGAGGAAGACTTTAACGACCTTCATCACGCCAGGAGGCAGATCATCACCGCGCTGGATTTTCTCAACCTTGTCATTGAAGCGAGCTTCAAGTTCACGAGTGGAGTCTTCGAATGATGCTTTGAGCTCGTCGACTTCAGCTTGTGCAGCTTCGTCTTCGAGCTGGATCTGCCACCACTGGGACTTCGGAACGCTCTCAAGATTTTCGAGTGACACATCACCTTTCTTGAAGCCTTTCGGGCCCGCAATCGCAGACTTACCAAGCAGAAGGTCAGCCAGACGACCGAACGCGTTGCGTTCCAGAATGTTCTGTTCGTCCTGACGGTCTTCTTCGAGTTTCTCGATCTGCTCGCGTTCGATCTGGATCGCACGCTGGTCTTTGTCGACACCGTGACGGTTGAAGATACGAACTTCAACAACAGTACCCGCATCGCCCGGAGGCACACGCAGAGACGTATCACGAACGTCAGAAGCTTTCTCACCGAAGATAGCACGCAGAAGCTTTTCTTCCGGTGTCATCGGGCTTTCGCCCTTCGGTGTCACCTTACCAACAAGAATGTCGCCAGCTTTAACTTCGGCACCAACAGCAACGATACCGGACTCATCGAGGTTGCGGAGGGCTTCCTCACCGACGTTCGGGATGTCACGTGTGATTTCTTCCGGACCGAGCTTCGTATCGCGCGCTGCGATTTCGAATTCCTCGATGTGGATCGAAGTAAAGACGTCGTCACGAACAATACGCTCAGAGATGAGGATGGAGTCCTCATAGTTGTAGCCATTCCAAGGCATGAACGCCACGCGGACGTTACGGCCGAGAGCCAGCTCACCGAGGTCTGTAGACGGACCGTCAGCAATGATGTCGCCTTTAGCAACAACGTCACCCACTTTAACAATCGGGCGCTGGTTGATGCATGAGTTCTGGTTAGAACGGCGGAATTTCACGAGACGGTAAATGTCGACGCCTGAGCGGTACTTTTCGAAATCGTCCGTTGCGCGAACAACGATACGTTCCGCATCAACCTGCTCGATCACACCTGAACGACGCGCAACCAGAGCGGCGCGTGAGTCACGTGCCACCACAGATTCCATACCCGTACCTACGAGCGGCGCTTCCGTTTTAACGAGTGGAACGGCCTGACGTTGCATGTTTGATCCCATGAGCGCGCGGTTCGCGTCATCGTTCTCAAGGAACGGGATCAGAGATGCAGCAACAGACACAACCTGCTTCGGAGAAACGTCGATGAAGTCGACTTCTTCACGCGGAACAAGCATCGCGTCACGTGCAGAACCCACACGCGCATTCACAAACTCGTTTGAGAGCATGCCGTCAGCGTCAACAGTCGCGTTCGCCTGAGCGATAGAGTAGCGCTGCTCTTCCATCGCGGAGAGGTAACGCACTTCGTCGGTCAGCTTGCCGTTTTCAACTTTGCGGTACGGGCTCTCAATGAAGCCGTACTTGTTAATGCGGGCATGCGTCGCGAGAGAGTTGATCAGACCGATGTTCGGCCCCTCTGGCGTCTCAATCGGGCACATACGACCATAGTGTGTCGGGTGAACGTCACGAACTTCGAAGCCCGCACGCTCACGCGTCAGACCACCAGGGCCCAGCGCAGAGAGACGACGCTTGTGCGTAATCTCGGACAGCGGGTTTGTCTGGTCCATGAACTGTGACAGCTGTGAAGAGCCGAAGAATTCACGGATGGCAGCAACAACCGGCTTCGCGTTGATAAGGTCGTGCGGCATAACCGTATCGACATCAACAGAAGACATACGCTCCTTGATCGCACGTTCCATACGAACGAGACCAACGCGGTACTGGTTTTCCATCAGCTCGCCAACGGAACGGACACGACGGTTACCGAGGTTATCGATATCGTCGACTTCGCCCTTACCGTCTTTCAGGTCAAGGATCGTTGTCATAACAGCAACGATGTCTTCCTGACGAAGGATGCGGATTTCGTCTGAACAATCCAGGTCCAGACGCATGTTCATTTTAACACGGCCCACCGCAGACAGGTCATAACGTTCAGCGTCGAAGAAGAGCTGCTGGAAGAGACCGTCAGCCGCTTCCTGCGTTGGTGGCTCGCCAGGACGCATAACGCGATAAATGTCAGACAGAGCTTCGAAGCGGGTCTCGTTCTTGTCTGCTGCAAGCGTGTTGCGCAGCCATGAACCACGAGAACCGTTGTCGATGTCCAGAATAGACAACTCTTCAACGCCAGCATCACGCAGTTCAGCGATGTTTTCTTCTGTCAGCTCGTCGCCTGCCTCGATGTAGATCTCACCTGTTTCAGGGTTCACTACGTCGTAAGCTACGAACTTGCCCTCAAGCGCAACGCTCGGGATCAGAATGTCATTGAGGCCGCCTTCAGAGAGCTTGCGTGCTTTGACAGCAGAAAGCTTCTTGCCAGCCGGCGCTTCAACTTCACCCGTCTCAGCGTTGACGAGGTCATGATCAGGCTTCGTACCGCGCCAAGCTTCAGGCTTGAACGCAGTCGTCCAGCCATTCTTGTTAATGCGGTAGATGGAGTTGGTGTAGAACGTCTCGAGCACTTCTTCGGAGTCGAGGCCGAGTGCGTAGAGAAGCGTAGTCGCCGGAAGCTTACGCTTACGGTCGATACGAACATTCAGAATGTCTTTAGCGTCGAACTCGAAGTCGAGCCATGAACCACGGTATGGAATGATACGCGCAGCGAACAGGAGCTTGCCTGAAGAGTGCGTCTTACCTTTGTCGTGGTCGAAGAACACGCCCGGGGAACGGTGCATCTGAGACACGATTACGCGCTCTGTGCCGTTCACAATGAACGTACCTTTTTCTGTCATCAGCGGGATATCGCCGAGATAGACGTCTTGTTCTTTAATATCGCGAACAGATTTGGCCTGCGTTTCTTCATCGATATCAAAAACGATGAGACGGAGCTTTACCTTGAGCGGCGCTGCATAAGTCAGGTCGCGCTGCTGGCATTCCTCAACGTCGAACTTTGGCGGCTCGAACTCGAAAGATACGTATTCCAGAACCGAACGTTCAGCGAAGTCTTTGATCGGGAAGACCGATTTAAAGACCGCACCAAGCCCCTCATCCGGGGATCGCTGCTCAACGCCCATCTGAAGGAAGTTTTCATATGATGCACGTTGAACCTCAATGAGGTTCGGCATGTCGACAACGGCAGGAAGCCGACCGAAGGATTTGCGAATTCGCTTTTTTTCCGTAAGGGACAGAGCCATCTTCGTTCCTGATCCAGGGCCCCCGCTCCCCAAATAAGGGAACCAGGCGGCGTTCGCTAGAAGCGCGGTCGCGGCGGACCCAAAGAGGATCCGCCGCGTGATACTTTACAATGGACGCTCCGCGCAGAACACGTCCACAATTTGGTTGCTCGAAAGCAGCAGCGTTACTTGATTTCCACTTTCGCGCCAGCTTCTTCGAACTTTTTCTTGATCTCTTCAGCTTCTTCTTTCGTAGCGCCTTCTTTGATCGGCTTAGGAGCACCTTCAACGAGCTCTTTAGCTTCTTTCAGGCCGAGACCAGAAACAACTTCGCGGACTACTTTAATCACGTTGATTTTCTTAGCACCGCCGTCGACGAGGATTACGTCGAACTCAGTTTTTTCTTCAGCTGGAGCAGCGTCAGCGCCCGCAGCAGGACCAGCTACAGCGACAGCTGCAGCAGCTTTGATGCCACGCTCTTCGAGGTAGTCGTTGAGCTCTTTAGCTTCGAGAATGGTGAGTGCGAGAAGCTCATCACCGAGTTTAGCAATATCAGCCATTTTAGTTTGTCTTTCTCTAAGTGAGGTTAGATTTCTGGATCTTACGTTGTGTTCAGACCTTAAGAGCTAGCTTGCTCCCGGATCGCATCAATCGCGCCAGCAAGCTGCTGACCCGGTGCGTTAACACGCGATACGATTTCGGTAGCCTGGCCGAGAAGGCGAGCAACAACAGTAGCAATAAGCTCTTCGCGCGATGGCATAGATGCGAGCATCTTGATGCCAGTCTCGTCCATCACTTCTTCGTCCATGATGGCGCCGATAAGCTTCAGCTTTTCGTTGTCTTTTGCAAACTCGGACGTAACTTTCGCCGCTGAAGATGGATCTTCAGCAAACGCAATAGCTACAGGCCCCTGAAAGAGATCAGCCGCCGCGTCGCCGCCTTTGCCCTTAAGAGCAATTTTGGCAATACGGTTTTTGATCACTTTGAGCGTCGCACCCTTCTCGCGAAGTTTCGTGCGAAGCCCGGTCATCTCCGCAACGCTAAGACCAGAATAGTGTGTGACGACGACTGCTCCAGATTCCTCGAAAACAGTTTCGAGTTCTTTGAGCGCCGCCTTCTTTCCGGTTTTATCCATTACGGTTCTCCAAAAAGTCAGGCGCACAGTTGATCCGCACACCCTGGTGTCTGCCGTCAGAAGGCGCACCTTCATCCGGCGCCTGCCCAGGGTTATGGATTAAACAAGAACTTGCAGACATCGCCCCCAAGCCTCAGTCTCACCTCACCCCGTCTGCATAGGATATTTCATAGCCTGGGCTAACCTATGGTCTCGGACAGGTTTTCTGCCCGGAAAGCAGACGCAATCCGACCAGAGCCGGGTTCCATATCGTCTTTACCAATGAGTCGCAAGGCCCAGATTCAAGATTTTTTCATACACCGTCAGATTGTCGGCGTGAGCATAGCCCGATCAGGCCACATACGAAAAAGGCGCGAGCTTTACACTCGCGCCTGAATTCTTGTGATTATCGCCGGAGCTTATGAAACTGAAGCGATTGTCTCGTTCACGTTCAGCTGGACACCAGGGCCCATAGAAGAAGACAGCGTGATCTTCTTCACGAACGTACCTTTAGCACCTGATGGCTTAGCCTTCAGAAGCGCGGAAACGAACGCGTTGACGTTTTTCTCGAGGTCGTCGTTAGAGAAGCTCGCTTTGCCGATACCAGCGTGGACAATACCAGCCTTCTCGACGCGGAACTCAACAGCACCGCCCATAGAGTCTTTAACAGCCTGCGCCACGTTCGGCGTAACTGTACCAACTTTAGGGTTAGGCATCAGACCACGTGGGCCGAGAACCTTACCGAGACGACCAACGATCGCCATCATGTCAGGTGTCGCGATCACACGGTCAAAGTCCATGAAGCCGCCCTGAACTTTTTCCATCAGGTCTTCAGCACCGACGATCTCAGCGCCAGCTTCACGTGCTTCGTCAGCTTTTGCGTCACGTGCAAAAACAGCAACGCGAACTGTACGGCCCGTGCCAGATGGCAGATTACATACACCGCGGACCATCTGGTCAGCATATTTCGGGTCAACGCCAAGGTTCACAGAGATATCGATTGTCTCGTCGAATTTTGCTTTAGCGTTAGATTTTACGAGCTCAACAGCGTCAGAAACACTGTAAGAAGAGTTGCGATCTACAGCCTGGAGAGCTGCAGCCATACGTTTACCAGCCATCAGTCTTACTCCGTAACCTGCAGACCCATAGAACGCGCAGAACCCGCAATGATAAGCGAGGCAGCGTCCAGGTCGTTTGCGTTGAGGTCAGCCATTTTCGCTTCAGCGATCTCGCGGCATTGCGCCATTGTGACCGTACCAGCTGTTTCGTGACCAGGCTTATTCGCACCTTTTTTCAGGCTTGCAGCTTTAAGCAGCAGCACTGAAGCAGGCGGAGTTTTCGTGACAAAAGTAAAAGACTTGTCCTGATAATAGTCGATGACGACTGGAATCGGCAGGCCTTTTTCCATGCTGGCTGTTTTAGCGTTGAACGCTTTACAGAATTCCATGATGTTGATGCCGCGCTGACCGAGCGCAGGACCGACCGGCGGAGACGGCGCAGCCGCACCAGCCGGAATTTGGAGCTTGAGCTGCCCCAGAAGTTTTTTAGCCATGTATCCCTCACATGATTAGGTGTGGTCTGCGTATTTCAGCTCGCCACTGCTACGGGTGCGTGGTCGGGTTCAACCCATGGACTTACGGGCCACCTCCCACACGAAGTCGCGCCTATACATGAAGGCCGGTATAGACGCAAGCCAAGTTTCTTTATGCCTCACGACGCGCAGCGTCTCCGGCGGGGCGTGCTATCGCCCGGACCGCAGTCGCGGCCTGTGAGCACACGAGCAATCAAACCATGTGTCCGCAGGTTCCCGTGAAGACGGGAACCCATGCTTAAATCCGACAGCGCTTTGAAGTGGTCGTTCTAAGCTTGGATACCCGCATTCGCGGGCATCTACGGTGTTGAGGGATTTTCGCTCATTCCCGCGAAGGCGGGAAACTGGACCAGCCATGCCGCACCAGATCCCTGCCTGCGCAGGGATGAGCGAAACATTACGAGCAAAGCGAAGGCGCAGCCGGGGTGAGCCAATGGCGAACCACGAAGGCGAGCAAACAAAAAACACCAGTATCGCCGCAGGGGTTTCCCTGCCGCGTTATTGCTTTTGATTGCCCGGTGCTGTGTCAGCTTACGCTTTCGCACCGTTCGTCGGGGAATTAATTCACTGGATTAATTACATATCATCCGAACCCAGCGCGGTCGCTTGTGATTCCCGCGAATGAATGGCGTTGCTATTTTACGGGCTTCTTAATGCGCACTGGCGCTCCGGTTTCCGGAAGGGTGGCGGCCATGGCTCTTTATTGCTTGCGGCTGGATTGGATTTTGCTCCGTCCGGTTCGTTGGCCGCCATCTCATAGGTGCAGCGCGTGCGTTCTGCAGGCTCAAGATACGCGAGCGCGCAGACAATTACACGGGCCAGATGGTTCGCCAGTGTTTCGGCGCGTTCAAAGTTTTCTATTGTGGTCAGAAGCCGGTCAAACACCTCAGCCATTGAGATGAGGTCACAGCCCTGAACCGTCGCTGTATGCCCCTCCGGTTCATGAGAGCATACAAGACAGCCTTGAGCGCGCTCTATGCGCATCAAAGGTGCGCGAGAGCAAACAAAACTATCCGCCCGTTGCCAGACAGGCGTACGCATCGAGTCAGCTGCAAATGTGAACCCGGCCCGCTTTAGCTGGTTGGAGGCCAGCATGCGCACATAAGAATGCACCATAGCGTCGGTTGAGATCACCATCCGAGCGAGGTCACGCGGCGCGCGCGTTTCGCCAGATACCTGAAATCGCATGCACCAGGCATATAGCCGCGCAAGGTTCAGCCCGATCAGCTGACCAATAGTCAGCGAGGTGTAATCAGTGGCAGATGATGGCGCGGGGATCATGCGCCAAGTTTAGGGTGGCGTGTGGTGGTGTTGGATTAGTTTTCGGGTCTTTAGCCGCCGGGTGTACTGTCATCCCAGACGCTGTGCAGCATGATAATGATGCACTGCTGATCCGGGACCCGAAACATACAGCTTCCCGCGATCAGGTCCCGTGTCTGCAGAGCATCGCTACGCGCTGCACTGCGCACGGGATGACAATGAGGTAGCCCCGGAAACCTGAAACCATCTGCGCCGCTTTATTCTGGCGCACTGCTACGCGGAATTCACCCTACACGATGCTATGCATCGGATTGCTAAATTGGCTGGAGATGGTCCAAGCCCTTCAATCCAGCCCCTTTACAAAAGCTCAAAAACTCTTCGGAAAGAAAGAGATCGATAGACATTCGAGGGCCGCTTTCATCGGGCATCATAACCCGAAAAATTGGAGGAAGGTCTTCGACCTCATTCAGAAAAACCCACTTCTTCACCGTGTTGATCGTTCCCCACGCGTTTCTTGTGAATTCGGACGTCTTTTCATCGAAAACATTCACTGCAGTCGAAGGAAAAATGCAGCGAAATTTCTTTTTTCCTTTGGCTTTCAAATCCTCAGATACCCAACAATGAGGCGCTACCACTCTCTTAATCAACGACCACGCATTCTCTGAGACCGCCAATACGCCGCCACCCAAATATTCAAAATCACGGAGTTTGTCGGTTGAGGAGGCGTTCTCTTGATCATCCAAGACATCCATTTCCATTAGTTTCGTTTCAAACTCTTCTCGCCAATCTTCGATTTTGTCCCATGGCAGACGAGCCCCCTCTAAAACCGCACCGTAGCCAAACGGATCGTTGTGAAATGTGTAATGAAAAACAATCAAAATCTTCCCCCCGCTGCCGCCCCATTCTCTCTTCACGCTCGAATGGCCCATAGTAAGCGGAACTCCGTTCCGCGGTAGGTTGCATTAAGCGTAGCGAATGCACCAGACAAATGAGCGCCGGAGATGCGTAATGACTGCCGCCGACCGCGCATAATGCGCGACTAAAGCTTGCGGCGAATCCGGGCCGACACTCTACAACCCCACGAAAACAAAAAACCCGGCGCAATGGCCGGGTTCTTCAAAACAGGATTGTCTGTCAGCCTAGCTGACTTTATCGACCTGACCGTATTCGAGGTCGACAGGTGTCGCGCGACCGAAGATGGACACCATAACTTTCAGGCGGCCATTTTCTTCGTCGACTTCCTCGACAGACCCTTCGAAAGACTGGAACGGGCCATCGTTCACACGAACCTGCTCGCCAATTTCGAAGCTGATCGTTGGACGTGGACGCTCTGCAGCATCCTCTGCGTCGCCAAGGATTCGCTGAACTTCACGTTCGGACACCGGAAGTGGCTTTTTACCACCGTCAGCACCGAGGAAGCCGGTAACCTTCGGCGTGTTCTTGACCATGTGGTAGATGTCGTCAGTGAGGACGGCCTTCATCAGAACATAGCCCGGGAAGTAGCGCTGCTCACGTGTACGCTTGCGGCCGCGAACGACTTCAACGACTTCTTCTGTCGGAACTTCCATCTGCTCGATCAGGTGATCGTGACCGTTCATGCGCGCCTGCTCAAGAATGGACGCGGCGACCTTCTTCTCGAAGTTCGAGTATGCGTGCACAATGTACCAGCGAGGCTTTGTTACGTTTTTCTGGCTCATGCCAGGGCCTTCCTTAGCTAGATGCGCCAGTGATCATCGGGATAAGGAATCCCCAGATCACATCTACGAAAAAGAGAAATGTCGCTGCGATTACGACCATGACCAGAACCATGATCGTCGCTGCGATTGTTTCCTGACGGGTCGTCCAGGTGATTTTGTTACCTTCTGCACGAACCTGCTTTAAGAAGGTAAGCGGACCTGTGCGCGGTTTCTTTTCCGACATTAGTTCAGTTTCTCGTTTTTGGGATAAGCATGCTGCCTAACCCAGTTTCATCTTTTCGTCTACGTCTGGCAGGGAAATTATTTGCGCGCGGATGCGCTGTTTCCCCTTGCGTAAGTTGGCGTCCTTTTTGTCAGATAAGCTGTGGTTTTCTGAATGAAATACAGGCAGACACAAAAAGTCATAAAACAATATCAGTCAGGGCTGTTAAAACGGATGCAGCAATGGCAAGAAGCGTCAATGTTGAGTTAGGGGACGACTTCAATGAAAATTATACCGACCATTCTGTGCGGCGGCTCCGGTACGCGCCTATGGCCGACTTCACGCACCTATGCGCCAAAGCAGCTTCAAAGCCTGGTTGGCGAGAAATCGCTTCTGGCGAATACGGTGCTGCGACTTCAGGCGCAGGAGAACTGTATATCGCCCGTGCTGATTTGCGGTCAGAGCTACGCGACCGAGATTGAACACCAGATGGAAGATGAAGGCGCCGAGCTTTCTGCCGTTATTGCTGAGCCGATGGGACGCGACACAGCAGCAGCCGCAGCGATTGCCGCGCACTGGGCACGTAAAATCCAGCAAGAAAATCCGGACGAACAATATGTCGTTCTGCTGCTTCCGGCAGATCACCATATTTCAGACATTCCCGGCTTCCATCAGGCGCTTGATTCGGCAGGCGAAGCTGCCCTCGCCGGCTATATCTCCACAATTGGCATCACGCCGAATGCGCCAGAGACCGGCTTCGGGTACATTAATCGCGCGTCTGACAAACTGCCTGATCTGGCCTCCTACCCGGTTGCCCGATTTGTAGAAAAGCCGGACGAAGACACCGCAAAGCAGTATCTGGAGAGCGGGGACTATCTCTGGAATTCCGGCATGTTTGCTTTCACGCCTGATGTGTTCCTGTCCGAACTCGAAAAGTTTGACGAGATCATTTCCCGCAAAGCGGCTGAAGCATTCTCAGAAGCTGATGTCGCCGTAGATGCAGCGGGCCTTCCGCGCATTTCGTTCGATCCACAAACGTTCGAAGCCATTCCGAAGAACTCCATCGATTTTGCGGTCATGGAGCACACCGAGAAGGCCAGCGTTCTGCCTGCTGATTTTGGATGGAATGATGTCGGCAGCTGGTCGGCCGCGCACGAAATTGCGCCGTCAGACGCGAACGGCAACGTTCTGGAAGGTGATGTCGTCGCAATCGACACGGCCAACAGCCTGATCCGCGCACATGACAAGCTGATCGCAGCCGTCGGCCTTGAGAACATGATCATCGTCGATACAGTCGACGCCATGCTCATCTGCCCGAAGGATCAGGTTCAAAAAGTCAAAGCGGTCCACAAGCACCTCAAAGATCAGGGGCATGCAGTAGCCGATCACCATGGCCCGGGTAGCACGGCCTATGTCTCGCAACAAAAGTCACGCGCTCGTAGCTGGCTGTTTGGGAAGGCTCTGCCGTTCTGGATAGAGAACGGTCTGGATCTGGACAATGGCGGCGCATTCGAGGCGGTGAACTTCTCCGGCGAACCGCTCAAAGACATGCCGAAGCGGCTTCGCGTTCAGGCTCGCCAGACCTACGTGTTTTCACACGCAGCCATGCTCGGCTACCAGCCAGCCGAGGAAGCGATTAAAGTCCCGCTCGACTTCATGCTTCGCCATGGTCGCCGGGATGACGGAGGCTTCGGGCACATTCTTTCGCCGACTGGACACTTCATCGACGATCAGGCGGACTGTTATGACCACGCCTTCGTTCTGATGAGCCTCGCATGGGCCTATAAGGCGACCGGCGACAAAGAACTACTCAAGGTCGCCACTGAGACTATGGAGTTCCTTTTCGCCAGACTCCGTCATCCGGTGAACGGCTTCAAAGAGGCTCTGCCGGAAGGTGATGCCCTGCGACGCGCTAACCCGCACATGCACCTGCTGGAAGCGGCCATGGCGTGGATGAAACTGCACAATCACGATCTCATGGCCGACATGGCTAAGGAGATTGTCGGACTGTTCCGGACGCACTTCTGTGTCGGCGGTCTGTTGCGGGAGTATTTCCAGAACGATCTGTCCATGCTGCCGTCTACAGCGCCGGAGCTTTCGCGCGCTGTCGAGCCTGGTCACCTGATCGAGTGGACCTATCTTCTGAGGCTGTATGAGTCGCTGACAGGCGACGCCGTCGAGGAAGCCGCGACGATGGAAGCCTTCTCTGACGCTTACGGTATCAACCCGCTCACCGGTCTTGTGGTCGATCACGTCATGCCGAATGGCAAGATGATGGACGCACCAACCAGCCGACTGTGGCCGCAGACGGAGTACATCCGGCTCAAACTGCAGCATAACACCACTGAGGGCACGGATCTGGCCCTCCACATGTTCGAACGTCTCGCAGACGACTATATGACATTCGACGGTGAAATGCCTGGCTACTGGAAAGACCAGCTGAGCGTAGACGGGCAGAACCTGCTCGACCGCGCGCCGGCGAGTTCATTCTACCACATTCTCGGGTGTCTGGAGCCGATGCTCTGACAACACACCAAGGAATGACCTAATCTAGAGGAAAGCTGACAATAGTCTTTCGCTAAACTGAATGCAGTCGCGCGCGCACTGTGCAAGTGGTGAACAGACGACAGCCACACCTCACAAACTAATTATTTTCGTTAGTGGAAGCTTGTCCCTGCGAAAACTGACCGATAGAGACTGAATTTATGAGTACGCGTACGCCATGGGGGGCACTTTGAAGAACTTAACCCACTTAGACCGCCTCGAAGCGGAAAGCATGCACATCATGCGCGAGGTTGTTGCCGACGCTGAACGTCCGGTGATGCTTTATTCTGTCGGCAAGGATAGCGCGGTGATGCTGCACCTTGCCATGAAGGCATTCTATCCGAGCAAACCGCCATTTCCTCTGCTTCACGTAGATACGACGTGGAAGTTCAAGGAAATGATTGAGTTCCGCGACCGTCGCGCGACGGAAACCGGCCTCGAACTTCTGGTTCACAGCAACCAGGAAGGCATTGACGAAGGCATTGGTCCCTTCTCGCACGGCTCCGCTCTGCACACGGACGTGATGAAAACCGCAGCGCTTAAACAAGCGCTCGACAAGTACAAATTCGACATCGCATTCGGTGGGGCACGACGCGATGAAGAAAAATCACGTGCGAAAGAACGTATCTGTTCTTTCCGTACAGCCGAGCACCGCTGGGATCCTAAAAACCAGCGCCCGGAACTCTGGAACCTCTACAATACCCGCATTCGTCAGGGCGAGAGCATCCGCGTGTTCCCACTGTCGAACTGGACCGAGCTGGATATCTGGCAGTACATCCGCCGCGAGGGTATCGACATCGTTCCGCTCTATTATTCTGCGAAACGCCCGGTCGTTGAGTGGGAAGGCACACAAATCATGGTTGATGATGATCGTGTTCCTGAAGAGCTCCGCAAGACAGCTGTCGAAAAGTCCGTTCGTTTCCGTACACTCGGCTGTTACCCGCTGACAGGCGCTGTCGAAAGTGAAGCTGATACTCTGGAAGAAATCATTCAGGAAATGCTCCTGACCAAGTCGTCCGAACGTCAGGGCCGTGTAATCGACCGTGACCAGTCCGGTTCGATGGAGAAGAAAAAACAAGAAGGATACTTCTAAGATGTCCGACCAGAATTCACTCCTCGAAACCGACATTCGCGGTTACCTCGAAGCGCACGAAAACAAATCCCTTCTGCGCTTCATTACCTGCGGCTCTGTAGACGACGGCAAATCGACTCTGATCGGTCGTATGCTCTACGATTCAAAGATGATCTTCGAAGATCAGCTGGACGCGCTTGAGTCCGATTCCAAACGCGTTGGTACACAAGGCGAAAATATCGACTTCGCGCTTCTCGTTGACGGCCTCACAGCTGAACGCGAGCAAGGCATCACGATCGACGTTGCGTACCGCTTCTTCTCGACTGATAAGCGCAAATTCATCGTCGCAGACACACCGGGTCACGTTCAGTACACACGTAATATGGCGACAGGTGCATCTACGGCTGACCTCGCTATCCTGCTGATTGACGCACGCCGCGGTGTTCTTGAGCAAACACGCCGTCACGCCTTCATCGCGTCATCGCTCGGCATTCGCAAACTGGTTCTCGCCATCAACAAGATGGACCTGCAGAACTACGAGCAGTCCGTCTTCGACGACATTGAAAGCGATTTCATCGAGTTTGCCGAAGAACTGGCAACCGGCATCGAAATCCAGGCGATTCCGATGTCTGCGCTCGAAGGCACAAACATCACGACCAAGTCCGACAAGACACCTTGGTATGATGGCCCGTCCCTGATGGAATACCTCGAGACTGTTCCTGTCGACGACGACCGCCTCAACGCACCATTCCGTCTGCCAGTCCAGTATGTGAACCGCCCGAACCTCGATTTCCGTGGTTTCTCAGGTCAGATTCCGTCCGGGTCTGTCAAAGTTGGCGACCGTGTGAAGACGCTTCCTTCTGCGAAGGAAACAACGGTTACGCGCATTCTGTCCGGCGATCAGGACGTTCAGGAAGCTATGGCTGGCGAGTCCGTCACTGTCTGTTTTGCGGACGAAGTCGACACATCACGCGGCGACTTGATTTGTACAGCGGAGTCTCCGGCTCAGGTTGCTGACCAGTTCCAGGCGCGTATCTTCTGGATGGCCGACGACAAAATGCTTCCGGGCCGTCGTTACCTCATGAAGATCGGCTCCAAGACGGTCACCGCACAGGTCAACGAAACCAAATACCGCATTGAGATGTCAGACCTGCAGGATCGCCCTGCCCGTGATCTGTCGCTAAACGAAGTCGGCGTTTGTACCCTGTCGCTTGATCAGGCAATTCCGTTCGACCCTTATAATGAAATCCGCGAAACTGGCGGCTTCATCCTGATCGACCGCCTGAACAACAACACCGTTGGCATGGGCATGATTGACTTTGCGCTTCGTCGCGCAGGCAACATCCACTGGCAATCTGTTGATGTGAACAAAGAGGCGCACTCGGCTCAGAAAAACCAGAAGCCAGCCGTACTTTGGTTCACGGGTCTGTCCGGCTCCGGTAAGTCGACGATCGCGAATGCGCTGCAGAAGCGCCTCTACTCGATCGACCGTCACACTTATCTGCTCGATGGTGACAATGTGCGTCACGGCCTCAACCGTGACCTTGGCTTCACAGACGCTGACCGCGTGGAAAACATCCGCCGTGTCTCCGAAGTTTCGAAGCTTATGGTCGATGCTGGTCTGATCACGCTTGTGTCCTTCATCTCTCCATTCCGTTCTGAGCGCCGCATGGCCCGCAACATGGTGGAAGATGGCGAGTTTGTAGAAGTGTTCGTCAACACGCCGCTCAACGTAGCTGAGGAGCGTGACGTGAAAGGCCTCTACAAGCGTGCACGAGAAGGCAAGATCAAGAACTTCACTGGTATTGATAGCCCTTACGAGCCGCCAACCGAGCCGGAAATCGAGATCGACACAACTAAAGTAAGCGCTGACGAAGCGGCTGAAATCATCGTCGACTGGATGAAAGAACGCGGCATGCTCGGCTAGAGTGGTGTCTTCGACCTAAAAAAAAGCCCGGCTTGATCGCCGGGCTTTTTTTTATTGCCCCTATGCAGCTTCAGAAAACTCTTCGATTAGAGACGCCAGCGTCGTCCGAAGCAGTGTCTCGGTGATCGCTGTCACCCTGTCCGGATTCCGAGAGTAACGGCTGGTAATTCCCAGCAATAATGTCATGAGCGAATCGACCAGTTGTTCCAGGTTTTTCACCTGTAACTTCGGCTCCAGAACCTCACACAGTTTAGACCGCACGCGCTCATCGTTATCGAGCATTCGCTTGCGCACTTGTTCGTTCCGATGCCCCTCTGCGACAATTTCAGCATCAAGGCTCGTCTGGAACGGAGAAATCTTCTGGGTTATCGCGCCTACAATATGATCGATAAAATGGTCTTTGAACGAATCTATCGGCAACTGTTCCAATTGTCCGATGCGCACCATCGCCTCATCACCTTCGCGTTCCACTATCGCCAGAATAATGGCCTGTTTGTTCGCAAAATAATGATAGATGTGCCCTGTGCTCATGCCTGATCGCTTCGCGACTTCTGCCATGCCCGCGCCATGAAATCCCTTTTCGACAAAACAATGTGCGGCAGCGTCCAGAATCTGGTTCTGCCTGAGCGATTTGCGCGAAATCGGATTATTGTAGCTCACTACACTAAACTTTCTGTGATCCTATGGAAATTCCCTTGACGCTGGGATAGGCTGAACAATATTAGAACGATCATTCTAAAACTCAACGGGTAAGTCGGAAAGTCGCTGAAGCATGCAATTAAACGCCTCCGCTACGAAGCGTAGCCAATTCACAGCTGGCATCGCCCTCGTCTCAACCGCGCTTTTCCTTTCCGCATGTGGTGGCGACCACGGCTCAGAACCCGCTCAAAGCGCTGGCGCCGCTCAACAAATGGCAGCCGCTGTTGGCGTGATTGAACTACGGTCTGAAGAAGTCCAAAGCGTACGTGAGCTCACAGGCCGCGCGCGAGCCTTTGCCGAGGCAGACATACGTCCGCAAGTGACCGGCCTCATACAGCGACGTCTCTTCACCGAAGGTCAGGCTGTCGAAGAAGGCGAAGCGCTTTACCAGATTGACCCTGCTGAATACCGCGCTGAAGTCCGGAGCGCGCAAGCTGCTTTGCGAGGTGCGGAAGCGAGTGCTGCTGCTGCACGCGAAACTGCGGAACGGTTTGAACGTCTGGCGGAAATCAATGCGGTCAGTCGTCAGGATTATGATAACGCGGTTGCAGATATGGAACGTGCCGAAGCTGACATCGGCATTCGCGAGGCAGCCCTTGCACGGGCACAAATTGACCTTGAGCGTACGACAGTTCGCAGCCCGATCAGTGGTCAGATTGGTCGCTCAAACGTGACCCAAGGCGCGCTCGTTACAGCTAACCAGAGCACGTCTCTGGCGCGGGTTCTTCAGCTGGATCCTATTTATATCGATCTGACCACGGCGAGTTCTGAACTCCTCCGTTGGAAACAGGATGTCGCTTCAGGCTCTATCTCCAATATTGAAAACAGCAATGTGCCTGTGACCATCATTCTGGAGAACGGCTCGGAGTTCCCTGAAATCGGACAGCTCGGCTTTAGCGAAGTCAACGTTGATGAAGCGGCGGGTACCGTGATCGTCCGCGCCGTCGTCCCAAACCCTGATGGCCTGCTTCTTCCGGGCATGTTTGTGACTGCCAGCTTCTCTGCAGGGTCATATGACCGCGTCTTTGTCATCCCTCAGCGTGCGCTGCAGCGCACACCGCGAGGCGATGGCTATGTCTATGTGGTTGACGAGAATAACACAGCTCAGTCTCGCACCGTTTCCATCCTGGAATCTCAAGGTTCGAACTGGGTCGTGACGGAAGGTCTGGAGGACGGCGACCAGCTCATTGTCAGCGGACTTCAGTCCGTTCGCAATGGCGCACTGGTTCGCGTCACCTCGCGCAATGGCGAGCCGACCGCACAACCGGCCGGCGCGCAGTAAAAGGGGAAGATCTCAATGGCTCGTTTCTTCATTGATCGCCCCGTATTCGCGTGGGTGATATCAATCCTGATCATGCTTGCAGGCGCCTTTTCGCTGCGCATGCTTCCGGTGGCGCAGTATCCGGATATTGCGCCTACCACGATCAACATTACCGCATTCTATCCCGGCGCATCGGCCGAGGCTGTTGAGGACTCTGTTACGCAGGTCATCGAGCAGCGTATGACCGGTCTGGACGGACTGGAGAACATCACATCCTCTTCCAGTTCCTCTGGTGCCAGTTCAATCACGCTGACCTTTGAAACTGGTACCGACCCTGACATTGCGCAGGTTCAGGTCCAGAACAAACTTTCCCTCGCCACGCCATTGCTTCCGCAGCCGGTACAGCGACAGGGCGTCAGCGTGAACAAAGCATCCGACGGCTTCGCACTGATTACCGCGATTTACTCTTCCACGGGTGATTACAACCGCGACGACCTTGGCGACTTCATCTACGCCAATATGTATGACGCAATTGGCCGCGTAGACGGCGTCGGCAATGTCCGTGTCTTCGGTTCCCAGTACGCCATGCGTATCTGGCTCGACCCGCTTAGCCTCGCTCAATACCAGCTGATGCCGAGCGATATCACAAACGCAATTCAAGCGCAGAACGCTCAGGTCTCGTCCGGTTCCGTGGGCGCAATGCCTGCTGAACCCGGACAGGAAATTACAGCGACGATTACGCTGCAATCTCTACTGACAACCACGGAAGAGTTTGAAGACCTTCTGATCCTTACAACCGCTGAAGGCCGCTCCGTTCGGCTGGGCGACGTTGCACGCGTCGAGCTCGGCGCCGAGACCTATGACGCCGTCTCCCGATACAATGGTCAGCCTGCGTCCGGCTTTGCAGTCACTGTCGCGACCGGCGCAAATGCGCTCGATACTGTGGACGCGGTGAAAGAGGAAGTGGAGCGTCTGTCTCGCGCCTTCCCTGAAGGGGTAGATTACGCGTTCGCGGTAGATACATCCCCATTCATCGAGACCTCTATTCACGAGGTTCAGAAGACACTTATCGAAGCCGTTTTCCTCGTCTTCTTCGTGATCCTCATCTTCCTGCAAAGCCTCCGCGCAAGCTTTGTACCGATGATTGCCGTCCCTGTCGTTCTGCTCGGCACGTTCGCTGTGCTCTATGTGCTCGGCTTCTCGATCAACGTGCTGACCATGTTCGCTATGGTGCTCGCTATCGGCTTGCTCGTGGACGATGCGATCGTTGTCGTTGAGAACGTCGAGAGGGTGATGCATGACGACAAACTCTCGCCGCTGGAGGCGACGAGAAAGTCGATGGACCAGATCACGGGCGCCCTGATCGGTATCGCCGTTGTCCTCTCCGCGGTGTTCGTCCCTATGGCGTTTTTCCCGGGCGCCGCAGGCGTCATCTACCGCCAGTTCTCCGTCACGATCGTGGCGGCGATGGCCCTGTCTGTTCTTGTGGCTCTGATTCTGTCGCCAGCGCTCTGCGCCACAATTCTGAAGCCAAAAGGCGCAGATAAAGGCGGCATTCTCGGCGCACCGGCCCGGATATTCAATAACGGCTTTGATCGTCTTCGAAGCGTTTTCGAGGGCGCTGTCAGCCGGATGATTCGTCGCAAGATCATCTTCTTCGGCGTCTTCCTCATCATTGTGGGCATTTTTGGCGCTGGCTTCACCCGCCTGCCGACCTCCTTCGTACCGGAAGAAGATCAGGGCCAGTTCCTAACCTTCGTGACACTGCCTCAAGGCGCCAGTGTCGAGCGGACCTTCGATGTCGTGAACAACATTTACGATCATTACGCCGAAACTGAGGAAGAACTTATCGATGGCGCGTTCGCACTTGCTGGCTTCAACCCTGCCATGGGCGCAGGTCAGAACCTTGGTGTCATTTTCGCCTCTCTCCAACCATGGGACGAGCGAAAGCAGGAAGACCAATCCGTATTCGCGCTCACACAGCGTGCCAGCGGCTATCTGTTCGGCCTGAACGAAGCTCGTGCATTCGCCGTCGCACCGCCGCCAATCCGTGCGTTCGGTACATCCAGCGGCTTCAACCTGTATATTCAGGATGTTGGCGGCGTAGGTCACGATACGCTCGTCGAAGCACAGAACATACTGCTCGGCATGGCCAATCAGGATCCGCTTCTAACCAGCGTCCGTCCAAACGGTCAGGCTGACATGCCAGAGCTCAATGTCGACATTGACTATCAAAAGGCACAAGCGCTCGGCATTTCACTGTCGGATGTTACAAACCTGATGTCCGTGGCATTTGGTGGTCGTTATGTGAACGACTTCATTGATCGCGAGCGTATCAAACGCGTCTATGTTCAGGGCGATGCACCTTACCGCATGCAGCCAGAAGATATTGGTGACTGGCAACTTCGTAACAACCAGGGCCAGATGATCCCACTGGACGAAATCGCTACATCATCATGGGCTTATGGTCCGCCTCAGCTAACCCGCTATAACGGTATGCCAGCACTTAATATTCAGGGCGCTCCGGCGGCCGGGGTGAGCTCCGGCGACGCAATGGATCGTGTAGAACAACTGATCAGCCAGCTTCCGGAGGGCATCAGCTTTCAGTGGGCAGGTTTGAGTGAACAGGAACGTGAGTCAGGCAATCAGGCCCTGATGCTCTACATCGTCTCAATCCTGTTCGTATTCCTTTGCCTTGCAGCGCTGTACGAGAGCTGGGTTGTTCCTGTTGCCGTTCTTCTGGTTGCACCACTCGGTGTTGGCGGTGCCGTACTGGCTGCCCACTTCGGGGGCCTCGCAAACGACGTCTTCTTCCAGGTCGGTCTTCTGACAACGGTCGGACTGGCGTCTAAAAACGCTATCCTGATCGTCGAGTTCGCCAAAGCGCTCGAAGAGGAAGGCAAGGAGCTCGTAGCAGCGACGATGGAGGCGGTGAAAATGCGTTTCCGTCCGATCCTGATGACATCCTTCGCGTTCGGCTTCGGTGTCTTGCCGCTCGTACTCAGCTCAGGTGCTGGCGCTGGCGCACGTATCGCTATCGGCACGACCGTGCTTGGCGGTATTATCTTCGCGACCCTTTTCGGTCTGGTGTTTGCGCCGCTCTTCTACGTGATTGTACGTAAAGTGACGGGTGCAAAGCCACTCTATAAAGGTCCACAGTCTGAGGAGGCTGCGTAATGGCTTCGCGTCATCTGAAAATTGCACTTCTGGCCGGCAGCCTCTCGGTTACCGGCTGCGCAAATCTGGCTCCGCTCTACCAGCAACCGGAAACAACCATCCCAGCGGAGATTCCGAGCGCACCAACAGGGATCGCCATCGATTCTCCACTTGCGTGGGATCAGGTTTTTCTCTCCGAGAATCTGCGAGACCTCATCGGGATCGCTCTGGAGGAGAACCGCGACCTTCGCATTACGGCCTCAAACATCGAGATCGCGCGTGCACAGTACAATATTGCGCAATCATCTCTCCTGCCGAATGCGTCGATCAGTGGAAACCTGACCGAGGGCGGTCGTTTCGGCGGCTCAGGCGCCAATACCTCGGCCTTCCGTGACTCCGCACTATTTCAGCTTGGCGTGACCGGGTTTGAGCTCGATTTCTTCAGCCGGGTACGAAATCAGAATGAAGCGGCATTCCAGAGCTATCTGGCAACCGTCGAAGGCGAACGGGCAGCACGCATAGCGCTGATCGCATCGGTTGCAGAACTCTGGGTGCGCCTGGCAACGGACCGCGAGCTGCTCGCGCTTGCCGAAGACACAGTCGATATCCAGTCTGACTCTCTATCCCTTACGCAAGAACTACTAAGCGCCGGCGTCGCGACGGAACTTGATACACGCCGCGCATCCGCCAGCGTGGAAAATGCCCGCGCGCAGGCCGCTCAGTTCGAAGCGCAGATCCGACAGGACCTGAACGCGCTGCGCCTCGTCGTCGGGACAGAGCTTCCATCATATATCGAAGGCTCCGCCGCCCTGACACCATCACCGGTAGAGCTCCTCGTGCCGGGCAACATTTCGTCAGAAGTGCTTCTGAACCGCCCTGACGTCATGGCAGCTGAACGAAACCTCGTAGCAGCTAATGCCAATATCGGCTCGGCGCGCGCCGCGCTTTTCCCTTCAATCAGTCTGTCCGGCCGCGTTGGATATTCCAGCAGTGACCTCGAGAACTTTTTCTCTAATGATGTAGCCGGCTGGACGTTTGGCCCTGCGCTTGACCTGCCAATCTTTGACTATGGCGCACGTCAGAACCGGATTGCCGTGACTGAATCACAACAGGAACAGGCCGTCGCCCGTTACCAGCTTGCGATCCAGACAGCGTTCAGAGAGACGGCCGATGCGCTTGCTATCACCGAGACAATCGATACCCGACTCAACGCACTCGAACGCCTCTCAGAAGACGCTGACGTGACGCTCAATCTATCGCAAGAGCGGTTCCGCGTTGGCGTAGACGACTATCTGTCGGTACTCGATGCACAGCGTGAGGATTATTCAGCCCGTCAGCAGCTCATTCTGGCGCGTCGGGATCGTGCGTTAAATGCCATCGCGCTTTACCGCGCGCTTGGCGCAGCGCCTTCTGCAGAAAGCGAATAACCTAAACGCGTTTTATTTCTCACAGTTATTTGATTAAGGGTGACGCACCCGAAATATGACTGTACCCAAGACTTCATAATTTATTCAAATGAAGTCTTGGGAGAAATTCATGACAAACCTACCTGGCACCGGTCTTCAGGTCCGCACACACATCAAACCTGAAGGCGTACTCGAACTCTCACTTGCAGAAGTCGAAGTCGCAGCACCAGGCTCGGATGAAGTTGTCGTTCGCGTAGAAGCCGCTCCGGTAAATCCGTCAGACCTCGGCCTGCTGATCGGCCCTGCAGACCTGTCTACAGCACGCGCAGGCGGCACAGCGGACAACCCAACCCTGATCGCAGACATATCCCCTGCTGGCATGCGCGCCATGGGCGCCCGCATGGACGAGTCCCTGCCTGTCGGCAATGAAGGCGCTGGCGTCGTTATCGCTGCTGGCGACTCACCTGCTGCACAAGCGCTTCTTGGTAAGACTGTCGCGTGCCTTGGCGGCGAAATGTACTCGCAATACCGCAAGCTCCACGTCTCACAGTGCCTGCTGCTGCCAGACGGCACATCTGCTCGTGACGGCGCATCCTGCTTCGTGAACCCGCTGACCGCCCTCTCCTTCCCTGAGACCATGCGTATGGAAGGCCATAAGGCGCTCGTTCATACTGCTGCGGCATCCAATCTCGGACAGATGCTCAACAAGATCTGTATCGAAGACGGCGTCGATGTGGTGAACATCGTCCGCAAGGAAGAACAGGCAGAAATCCTTCGCAAGATCGGCGCGAAGTACATCGTGAACTCGTCTTCAGAAACTTTTATGGAAGACCTGATTGATGCGCTCGCTGCTACAGGCGCAACACTCGGCTTTGACGCGATTGGTGGCGGCTCACTCGCTGGCCAGATCCTCATCGCGATGGAAGCAGCAATCAACCGGACGGCTAAAGAATACAGCCGCTACGGTTCAGCGACCCATAAGCAGGTTTATATCTATGGCCGCCTCGACGTCAGCCAGACCGTTCTGCCTGCAAGCGTCGGCATGGCATGGGGCGTTGGCGGTTATCTTCTGACACCATTCCTGCAAAAGGTTGGCGCAGAAGCACGCGAACGCATGCGTCAGCGCGTCATTGCAGGCCTTCAGACAACGTTTGCGAGCCATTATAGCGACGAAATCTCGATGAAGGACCTTCTCAACCCGGATGTTGCCCGGGCGTACAACGCCAAGGCGACCGGTGAGAAATATCTGGTCAATCCGACACTCTAAAAAACGAAAGAGGGCTCCCTGGAGCCCTCTTTTTTTTGCCTTATTGTCAGCGCGATCTAGCCGCCGAAATTATAGACCAGAGACACTTTGGTCGTTGTGTCTGTAGATTCAAAACCCGGACGCGGGTCCGTGTCGTGACGCACATCAAAAGAGACACGGGCAGATAGTGCATCCGTCAGCCCTGCAGTGAGCGCCGCGACGTTCTGCATCTGTGTGGTATCTTCAGATGCAATCGCGCTTGTCATGTTAGAAAAGCTCACATTCTCATTGAAGCTATAGCTCAGCGTAGAGTTTGCGAGGAAGGACACAGACTCGCGTGTTTCGCCAGCAGTCGTCACAACGCCGCCGGAGGACACTTCGCGGATCTCATCCACTTTGAAGCCCGGGCCACCGCGCACGGACCATGTCAGGTCTTCGCTGTCGAAAATATCATAGCCGAGGCCACCACCGACGAACAAGCGGCTATCATACGCAGAGAACTCATCCGATTCATACTGCCCCTGCGCGAAGCCGAACATGCGATCTGTCATCTGCACGTCGACATTGCCAGCGATTTGAAAACGGTTCTGGGTCTCCAGACCATCAGTCTCGCCATAGTCGGCGGATGCCACGATGCCTTGAGACCAACGTCCTTGGGTGTAATCCATATCCACGCCCAGACCGAGCTGTGTCGTGTCTGTGTTACCGGAAGAGGTAGATGCGCTGAAAGACCCTTCTCCGCTCCAGCCTTCTTCCTGCGCCATAGCTGGCGTTGCCATAAGAGCGAGAGTTGCCGCAAAAACCGATAAACGCATCACATACCTTTCAAATCATAGTGCTTCCGACTCAGCAGGTAGGTCTTTAGCGCATGAATGAAAGGTATGCCCAGTAAAGAATTCAGCGGATGGACGAAGCGATTACGCGCGCTCTGTCGTATCAATCAATCGCGTACGAACAACTTTACCATCAGCGGTGATGTGGATACCGCATTCAGTTTTTTCGCTTTCTCTCCAACGCCCTGCACGCGGGTCCTCACCCTCTGCCACAGGAGTGGTGCACGTCGAGCAGCCGATGGATTTATAGCCCTGCGCTTCCAGCGGATGGCGTGGCAGGCCATGTTCGCGGAAATATGTTTGCAGGTCGGTCGGCGACCAGTTCGCCAGCGGATTGACCTTCACCTTGCCCGTTGTGTCCAGTTCGAAGATCGGCAGGTCTTCGCGATCGGTATTCTGATAGCGCTTACGACCTGTAATCCAAGCGTCGAAATCATCCATAGCGACTTCGAGCGGGCGCACTTTACGAAGGGCACAGCATGCGTCGAAATCCTCGATATGAAGCGTCTTGGACGGATCTTCAGAGGCGACTTCTTCGGCGCGCGGGCGAACGATGCGCACATCGCGCAGGCCCAGACGCTCGATCAGCTCGTCGCGATAGGCAATCGTTTCAGGGAAGTGCATGCCCGTGTCGAGGAACAGAACCGGCGCCGCTTTGTAAACGCGGGACACAAGGTGAAGAAGAACCGCAGACTCTGTGCCGAATGAAGAGCTGACTGCAATACGCCCTGGAAACTCTTCCAGAAGTGCAAGACGCAGAACGCGCTCGGCCTGAATTGTCCGCCAGCGAGCGTTAAGGCTCGCTACACGTTCCTTTGTGCTTTCACCGTTAAGGGCTGCGCTGATTTTTTCCTGCACCATGGCGTCGTCACTACTTTCGTCTTCAGAGCGCACGGCGCCTGCCGCACACCCGTCAGTGTTGCTTACAGGTGCAATATGTCGATGAACCCCTCTGAGGTGAACGCCTCAATTCATAAGCCTTGCTTTAGTTTTTCTATTCGAAACGCGTTGAGCGACAAGCGCCGCCCTTAGAAAGGAAGCGTTAACCCTAACGAAACTCTGACAGGAAAACTCAAACTCGAGCCGACGGCTCCACACCCCGTTAGCGGCGAGAAGTTAACATGAAGGCTGAAACATCAGGTGTGGAGTTCAGACATGGAAAACGCTTTTCCGCGGCTCGTTATTTCAAACAGGGAGTCTGAGGAAGAACATCTGGACGAGTGGATCCCCGAGGTTCCACGTCGCCCACTATATTCGCAGAATTATGTGACTGCGTTGCTCGGGCCCTTCGACGAAGCCGAAGAGCGCCGATCACAGATCAGAATGATCACAACCAGTCAGGAAAAAGATTAAAGGTCGAGTTTGGCCTTCAGAATCTCGTTTACCGCCTGAGGGTTAGCCTTACCCTGGCTAGCCTTCATAACCTGACCAACAAACCAGCCGAGCGCCTTCGGCTTAGCATGACCTTCAGCTTTCTGAGCCTGAACCTGATCAACCTGAGCCGGATTAGCTGCGATGATATCGTCCACGATTTTCTCAATCGCGCCGGTATCAGAAACCTGCTTCAGGCCTTCTTTCTCAACGATGGCAGCTGGTGCGCCCTCACCGTCCCAGACTTTCTCGAAGACCGTCTTGGCGATCTTGCCGGAAATCTCGCCTGACTTGATCAGATCAAGCAGCTCACCCAGGTGTTCTGCGCTAACCGGACTTTCAGCAATTGTCAGGTCTTCCTTGTTGAGACGACCAAACAGTTCGTTCGCGACCCAGTTCACGGCCATTTTACCGTCACGGCCTTTGGCGACCGCTTCGAAATAGTCCGCCTTGTCATAGTCGGCAGCCAGAACAGCTGCGTCATATGCTTTCAGACCGTAGTCATCCATAAAGCGTTGCTTCTTCTGGTCTGGTAGCTCCGGCAGCGTAGCGCGGATCTCTTCTACCCATGCCTGATCGATTTCGAGCGGAAGCAGATCCGGATCAGGGAAATAGCGATAATCGTGCGCATCTTCCTTAGAGCGCATAGACCGCGTTTCGCCAGTCGTCGTGTCGAACAGGATGGTTTCCTGATCTACCTTGTCGCCGCGTTCAATCTTTTCGACCTGATCACGCGCTTCGAACTCAATCGCCTGCTGGATGAAGCGGAAAGAGTTCATGTTCTTGATTTCACGACGTGTGCCGAGGAATCCGAAATCACCGGATTCCTTGAACTTATCGTAATTGCCGACCTTACAGACAGATACGTTCACGTCTGCACGCAGGTTACCCTTCTCCATGTCACCGTCACTGGAGCCCAGCGCGACAACGATTGCACGCAGCTTTTTGAGGTAAGCCGCAGCCTCGCCCGGTGAACGGATATCCGGCTTGGATACGATCTCCATGAGCGCGACACCAGACCGGTTCAGGTCAACATAAGTCGCGTTCGGATCCAGATCGTGGATGGACTTACCTGCGTCCTGCTCGAGGTGCAGACGCTCAATGCCCACAACGAAGGAATAGCCGTCTTCGGCTTCAACTTCGATCTCGCCCTCACCCACGATCGGGTATTGGAACTGGGAAATCTGATAGCCCTGCGGAAGGTCCGGATAGAAATAGTTCTTACGGTCAAAGCGGGACCAGAGATTGATCTTCGCATTCAGACCAAGACCCGTACGAACCGCCTGCTCGACACAGCCACGGTTGATGACAGGCAGCATGCCAGGCATGGCTGCATCGACGAGGCTGACATTGCAGTTCGGGTCTGCACCGAATTTCGTTGGCGCGCCGGAAAACAGCTTGGAATTCGTCGCGACCTGCGCGTGAACTTCCATGCCGATCACGACTTCCCAGTCACCGGTATCACCTTCAATAATGTAGCTCTTACGATCGGTCATTCTTGGTCTCAGATATCTGAATCAATAACGTGTGTTTTTAAGCACAGCTTAGTAGCTGCTTCTACAAGCACATTCGATAAAGAGGAACAATCTGGAAGAAAGTCTTTTCAGATAATATGCAGCGCACGAAGCGCGATATAGACCGCCACGACAATAATCAGCGCCGCAAACAGTTTCCGTCCGAGTGACAGACGGTTCGCCAACAGGCCAATCAGACGGTTACCGATAAGGCCGCCAATCAGACCGCCAACGACGAGAAGCCCTGTCAGGCGGAAATCTACCCACCCAGCGAGCGCATAATTGCCAGCTGTCGCCGTGCCGAAGATTGCCACCGAAACCAGCGAAGACGCCGCCGCTGCGGTGATCGGCATGCCCGTGGCCAGCATGAGGCCGGGCACAATCAGGAAACCGCCGCCAATACCGAAGAAACCAGCCGCAAAGCCGACCAGCAGGCCTACAGGCAGAAGCTTCGCCGTGAACTGCCATGTGATATGGACATTCGGATCGCCTTCACTGGCAGGCTTGCGGAACATGGACAGACCAATCGCCGCCATGGCGACAGAAAATGCGACGAGAAGAGACTGGCCATCAATCATCTTCGCGATGGTCGAGCCAATAATGGAGCCGACTAAACCGGCCGCGCCAAAAACCAGCGCACAGGGCCATTTGATCCGCCCGTTCCACCAATGACCGAACAGATTGATCATGGCTGTCGCGGCAACGCCCGCAGCGGACGTACCAATCGCAAGGTGTGCATCGGTTACGCCCACAAAATAGAGGAGCAATGGCGCCGCGAGCACAGACCCGCCTCCGCCGAACACCGTCAGAAATATACCGATTACGACGCCACTCAGCGCCGCAGTCAGCAAGATATGCGGTGTTAGCTCAATCATTGTCAGCCAGCCTGTTCCTTATTCCACGGCATCAAAGCCAGCAGCTTTGCCATGCCGCACCAGCCGGAAACGCCTGCGAACAGAAGTCCGGCGCCAACAAAACCGCTGAGATAGACGAAACGGAAATCCATAAGTTGAGAGAGGATCACTCCGATCAGAATAAGTGTGCCCGCCACCATGAAGACCTGACGCATAATGCTTGGCGGCGCGAGCTGACGTGCACGCTCCACGGAAAGACCTGCTTTCTTCCAGGCGATCAGACCGCCATCCATCAGGATCGCCTCGCCATTGGCTGCATCCGCCAGAAGGTTCGCGTTCATGCGTGTACGCATGCCTGAGCGGCAGAAAAAGACGACAGGCACATTCGACGGGTTGGAGATGCTATCCTCACCCCAGCGCGATAACGGGCAAAGCTGCGCGCCTTTAATATGCTCGCGCGTATGCTCGGGTGTTTCACGTACGTCGACCAGCACGACCTCGCCTGCGTCACGCAGTCTGACGATATCTTGTGGTGACAATTCCCGAACTGATTCCATACTTATCTCTCCCAATTCTGATCTGGTGGCGTGTTGCCAGCGTGGCTAAAATCGTCGCCTCTTTAGCATACGCTCTGAATTTGGAACCTCATTTCACCAAATCAAAATATTAGGTATTGCGTTTTTTAGAATATACTAATATTTTAGATCGAAACGCAAGGGTGAAAATATGTTTGTTCAGGGATTTTTTGACGAAGCCACGTTCACGATCACATATCTGGTCGCTGATGAGGACAGCGGCGAAGCGGTCATTATTGATCCTGTGACAGAATATGATGCTGGTCGTGCAAAGCTCGCATCCACTCCGATCGATCTCGTTCTGGATGTTGCTGCCGACAAGGGCTTCAGGATCACACGTGTTCTCGATACGCATGCGCACGCAGACCATTTGTCTGCCGCTGATTATGTGCGCCGTAAAACCGGCGCACGCTATGGCATTGGCGCACGCATTACCGAAGTTCAAACCGTCTTCAAAACGCTATTCAACGCGAAAGACGTGAACACGAATGGCGTGGTTTTTGACGATCTGTTTGCGGACGGCGAGACCTTTAAGGTTGGTAATCTGGACGCAAAAGTGATTGCAACGCCGGGCCACACGCCTGCGTGCGTGACTTATGTTATCGGCGATGCAGCTTTTGTCGGCGATACGATGTTCATGCCGGACTATGGCACGGCACGGACCGACTTTCCGGGCGGCGACGCTGGCACCCTCTATGACAGCATCCAACAGATCCTGTCGCTACCTGAAGAGACCCGCATCTTTGTCGGCCATGACTATCTGCCCGAAGGCCGTACAGAATACGTCTGGGAAACGACGGTTGCCGAGCAGAAGGCCAAGAACATTCACGTGCATGATGGCATTAGCCGCGAACAGTTTATCGAGATGCGCAACACGCGTGACGCAAAGCTCGCGCCGCCGCGCCTGATCATGCCGTCACTTCAGGTGAATATTCGCGCTGGCCAGCTTCCGCCTGCGGAAGACAACGGCAAGCAGTACATCAAGATCCCAGTCTCTCTTGCAGGATGAGCCCTGAAGACCTTCGGGTCTCCTGAAATGTCCCCCCCCCCTGCTCACCTGCATAAAGAGAAGCCCGCTTTTCATTCGAGAAGCGGGCTTTCTTTTATTCTGATTATCAAGCGTCAGACTAAGCAGACCACCAGTTGGCTGGCTTAGCATTAAACTGGGCAGCTTCTTCAAGCTGGGCCGCGACTCGTAGACATGCAGATTCGTCGAGCGCCTTGCCGATAACCTGAAGCCCCATCGGCAGACCATGGTGATCTGTTGCCACCGGCACCGAGATTCCTGGGAGACCCGCAAGGTTCGCCGTAACCGTGAAGACGTCGTTCAAGTACATTGAAATCGGGTCATCCATACGCTCGCCCAGCGCAAACGCAGCAGACGGACATGTTGGCGTAAGCAGCGCATCAACTTCTTCGAAGACGTTCTGGAAGTCCTGAAGGATCTTCGTGCGAACCTTCTGAGCTTTCAGATAATATGCGTCATAGTAACCGGCTGACAGCACGTAAGTACCGATCATCAGGCGACGCTTCACCTCTGCACCAAAGCCTTCGGCGCGTGTGTTCTGATAAATTTCTGTCAGATTATCGCCAGCCTGACGCAGGCCATAGCGCATGCCGTCATAGCGCGCGAGGTTTGAAGACGCTTCAGCTGGTGCAACGATGTAATACGCAGGTAGCGCATATTTTGTATGCGGCAGGCTCACGTCGACGATTTCGCAGCCGGCAGCTTTCAGCCAGTCAATGCCCTGCTGCCAGAGCTTCTCGATATCTTCTGGCATGCCATCGACGCGGTATTCTTTTGGAACACCGATTTTCATGCCTTTAACCGGCTCGCCAATGGCTTTCGTCCAGTCAGGTTGCTCAACCTTCAGCGAGGTAGAATCCTTCTCATCATGGCTACACATGACGTTAAGCATGATGGCTGCGTCTTTGACCGTCTTCGCGATCGGGCCAGCCTGATCAAGTGACGAGGCAAACGCGACCATACCAAAACGGCTTGCGCGGCCATACGTCGGCTTAATGCCCACTGTACCTGTGAAAGACGCAGGCTGGCGGATAGAACCGCCCGTATCGGATGCCGTAGCTGCAAGGCAGAGGTCAGCTGCAACAGCGGACGCAGAGCCACCAGAAGAACCACCCGGTGTCAGGTCGGCGTTGCCACCATCATTACGGCGCCACGGGTTGATGACGTTGCCGTAGAAAGACGTCTCGTTAGACGAGCCCATCGCAAACTCGTCCATGTTGAGTTTACCCAGCATAACAGCGCCTTCGCGCCAGAGGTTCGCCGTTACAGTGCTTTCATATGGTGGTGTGAACTCACCCAGAATATGAGAACACGCTGTCGTGCGAACACCTTCAGTGCTGAACAGGTCTTTGATGCCGAGAGGCGCACCTTCCAGTGCACCCGCCTCACCCTTTGCGCGACGCGCATCTGAGGCTTTCGCCATATCGATCGCTTTTTCAGGCGTTTGAAGAATGTAAGCGTTCAGCGCACCGTTAGCTTTCTCAATCGCGTCCACGTAGGCCGTGGTGATCTCTTCTGAAGAAAACGCTTTCGAGTTCAACCCGTCCAGAGCGTCAGACAGAGTAAGCCCAGTGAGATCAGTCATTGTCAGTCTTTCAATAATAATCGGTCCGCAAGTCGAGCCTTGCCGCAGCGAACCGGAAAAGAAAACTCCAACCGCTTGGTAGACGCGTACGCCCTAACTTATCAAGTGCTGAATTACCTGTATCTGCCGACTTTTCCGAAGAAGTCGCGCGATGTTGCAGGAATCAAAAAAGGCGCTTCATCCGAAGCGCCTCTAACTCAACGACGAAGCCTATTCTTCGGCAGCTTCTTCTACCACATCGTCCGCGTCGTCATCCCACTCGTAGATCGCAGTGATAAGACAGGAATCAACAGACGTTGCAGTACTTGTTCGCCCAGGGAATGCGCTGTCAGAAACAATCAGACGATCGCCGCGGCCCGCACAGCTGGTACGCGTATCAAGACCGATGGAAAGTGCACGATCGAGATTGAAGCAGGAAGCGGTCTCAACAAGGTAGTGACGGGACGCGCTTGCACGAAGCACCACAGTGTCTTCATCCGGCTGAGAGAAGCCATCAATCGTGGATGTGAAACACATACGATCTACGCGCTCACCGAGTCGCGGGTCTTCTGCGAATTTCTCAGCGCCGCGAACGCGATCATCATCGCCGCCATTTGCTACTGTGGCACAGGCAGAAAGCAGGAAAACCATTCCCGCATAGACCATTGGCAGACTTTTATCGCGTAGCATCGCTCACCTCTTGCTCAGGTCTATATCGCGCCAAAACAGTAAAAGTTCAATGATATCGCGGAAAAATTGATCAGTCGGAGACTTATTCAACAACCTTCGGAACGACAAAGAAGCCATCTTCGGATTTCGGCGCGTTTGCGAGGACTTTATCCTGAATGCCGCCGTCCGTCACAACGTCTTCGCGCATAGGCAGAGATGTCTCCACAACAGAGGTCATTGGCTCCACACCTTCAACGTCAACTTCGCCGAGCTGTTCGATCCAGTTCAGGATGTTGTTGAGTTCGTCCGTCATAGGTTCAACCTGATCCTCTGGCAGCGCAATGCGGGCCAGGCGGGCAACTTTTTTTACGTCCTGATTGGTGACGCTCATGCGGAACACTCCTCTGTGTGAGTGCGGGTTTATGACGAGCTTACAGCTTGATCAAGAATGACGGACAAAAATTTCTGCGAATACCGCCCGCAGAAAGTCTTTTGAGCTTCGCTGACAGCAAGCTATCAGACAGACATGCTATTATCAGACGTAACAGAGCTGCCTAATCAGGGCATTATTATCGGGCTCGACCCGGGATCAAAGACGCTTGGCGTCGCGGCCAGCGACAGCCTCCAGCTCACCGCCCACCCGGTAGAAACCATTCAGCGCGGCAAAAAACTGGCTCCGACGCTCACTCGCCTTTTCGAACTCTTCGACGAGCGCGGCGCCATCGGCATCGTTATGGGGCTTCCGCTCAATATGGATGGCAGCGCAGGCCCTCGCGTTCAGTCTGCGCGCGCACTCGCTCGTCACATTCTTCAGGTTCGCGATGTGCCTATCGCTTTTCAGGACGAACGCATGTCGAGCCAGATGGCGGAACGCGCCATGCTGGAAGCTGACCTGTCACGCGCGCGCCGCGCCGAACTTATCGACAAATCGGCCGCAGCGATCATTCTCCAGACAGCTATCGACCGGATCGCTAACGCTTCATGACGTTTCTGAACGCTCTTCTTCCCGTCATGTTCATGGTGGCGCTAGGGCAATTCCTTGCCTGGCGCAAACTACCTGATCGGGATGGCTGGCGGTCCATTGAACGACTTTGTTATGTGGCGCTCTTCCCTGCCCTGATCATACTGGTGCTGTCACGAGCGCCATTCGACGAAGCACCGTGGAAGATCGCGCTCACACTGTTTATCGCCCAGATATTGATGGCAGGTACAGGTCTGCTGGCGCTTTTATGGCCAAACGTCTCACGACCGGCTGTCGGTAGCATCATCCAGTCCAACTCGCGCTGGAACACCTTCATCGCGCTGACCATTTCAGGCGTTCTCTATGCGGAAGAAGGGTTGGCGCTTACGGCGCTCTGTGCCGCTATCCTGATCCCGATGGCCAACATACTCTCTGTGCTGGCACTATCCCATTTCGGCGAAACCGAAACAGGCGTGAAGCGCAATCCATTCATAGAGCTCATCCGCAACCCGCTGGTTATCGCCTGCATTATCGGCGCAGCGCTGAACGTCACAAGACTCCAACCAACGGGCATTCTCAATACAATTCTGGAACTAGTGTCAGAACCGGCCATGGCACTCGGGCTGCTGGCGGCTGGCGCGGGTGTGAATTTCATCGCGCTCCGGCGTGCTGGTCTCTTCACGGTATTCTGGTCACTTGTGCGCCTGATCGGCATGCCAGTCCTGACGATCCTGATTGCGCGCCATGGTTTCGGCCTGGAGGGCGTGCCTCTCGCCGTGATGGCCATCGCGACGGCCACCCCGACCGCCACAAACGGCTTTATCCTCGCGCGTCAGCTCGGCGGAGATGCAGACCTCATGGCGAACCTGATCGCTACAGAAACTGTCCTCGCAGCCCTGACAATGCCAGCCATTCTGATCGCTTTCGGCCTTCTATAGAGAGAACTCTATGACGGCACGTTGCGCATAATGTTGACGTACCACCCCGAGAAAGACTAGCTGGTCCGGATTTTTCATTCTCAGAGTCTTCACCGATGACCTTCGCTTATGACTTCTCCCTTCAACACCTTCTGGGCATTGAAGGGCTCAATCGTCTGGACATCGAGTACTTGCTTGATCGCGCAAACGAGTTCGTTGAAAATCGCACTCCGGAACAATCCCTCAAAGGGAAAACCCTGATCAACCTGTTCTTCGAAAACTCGACAAGAACACAAAGCTCTTTCGACATTTCAGCAAAACGCCTCGGCGCTGATGTTGTGAACATGTCGGTTCAGTCATCGTCTGTGAAAAAAGGCGAAACGCTGGTCGATACGGCGATGACGCTCAACGCGATGCAGCCGGACCTTTTGGTGATCCGTCACGGCTCTTCAGGTGCTGTGAGACTTCTGTCACGCAAAGTCGATTGCGCGGTCGTGAATGCCGGTGATGGCACACACGAACACCCGACGCAGGCTCTGCTTGACGCGCTTACAATCCGCCGGCGCAAAGGCCGGATTGAGGGCCTGAAAGTCGCGATTTGCGGTGATATTCTGCACTCACGCGTCGCCCGCTCCAATGCCATGTTGCTGCACCTGATGGGCGCCGAAGTCCGACTGGTCGCTCCGCCAACGCTCATGCCTCCGGGCACTGAAACCTGGGGCGCGCACTCGACGCATACCAACATGATTGAAGGCATTAGCGGCTGCGATGTCGTCATGATGCTTCGCCTTCAGCTCGAACGGATGCACGGCCTTTATCTGCCGAGTAAGCGTGAGTTCTTCCACCTTTACGGCCTTGATAAGGAAAAGCTCTCACACGCCGCGCCAGACGCACTGATCATGCACCCCGGCCCTATGAACCGCGGCGTCGAGATCGACAGCGCCATCACGGAATCCGAAAACAGCACCATCACAGAGCAGGTCTCCATGGGCGTTTTCGTTCGCATGGCTGTACTGGACGCGCTCGCCAGAAATCTTGACCGCGCACGTGCGGAGGCGTCAGCATGAAACAAGCTCTGATCAACGCGCGTATTCTCGACCCGGCGTCGGGCCTCGATACTGTAGGCGGCATCATTATCGAAGACGGCTACATCTCCGAACTCGGCCCACAGGTGACCGCAGCAACAGCCGGAACCGATCTTGTAACCGATTGCGACGGTAAGGCCGTTGCCCCGGGCCTGATCGATATGCGTGTCAAAACCGGCGAACCGGGCTCTGAGCATCGTGAAACGCTCGAAACCGCCAGCCGGTCTGCCGTCTCCGGCGGCATTACCTCCATGGTGGTCATGCCGGATACAGATCCGGCGATCGATACGCCCGCTCTGGTCGACTACCTTAAACGCGCAGGTCAGTCCCATAAAGTTCTGAACCGGATCTATCCAGCCGGCGCCCTGACTGTCGGCCTTGCAGGCGAAGGCATGACAGAGCTCACCCTTATGAAGGATGCAGGCGCGGTTCTGTTCTGTAACGCAGATAAAGCTCTGACATCTGCCAACCTCATCCGCCGCGCACTTCAATATGGCCGCGGTGTAGGCGCAAAGATTATGCTCCGTCCGGACGAACCATCGCTATCGACCGGCTCCATGAATGCCAGCGCATTTGCAGCGCGCCTAGGCCTGCGCGGACTGCCCGCGAACGCTGAATGGATTGGTCTGGAGCGCGACTTGCTGCTCGCTGAAATGACCAAAAGCGATATCATCGTTGATCAGGTCACGACGGGCCGAAGCCTTGATATCGCAAACCGCCATCGCGAAGCCGGTAACAATGTCATCGTAACGGCGGCAGCCCATTCGCTATTCTTCAATGAACTCGATATCGGGGATGGCTCTCACGACCCGCGCAAAGCGTATCTCACCTATTGCAAGGTGAACCCACCATTCCGCGCTGAGGAAGATCGTCTCGCTCTGATTGAAGGCCTTAAAAACGGCTCCCTCAACGTGATCGTATCATCTCACGATCCACAGCCCGCCGAGGACAAGCGACTTCCATTCGATGAAGCCAGCTTTGGCGCCGCCGGTCTCGAAACGCTTCTTTCAGCGCTCACAACCCTGGTGGCAGAACCGCACTACGAACTCGATCTTCTGACCGCTCTCGCTGCGGTCACATGCAATCCGGCTGATGCTCTTGATCTGCCGCAGGGACGGATTGCCGAAGGCGCAGAAGCAGACCTTGTCGTCTTCGATCCGGAGACACCATGGAAATGTCTTCGCGAAAACCTCTCTTCACGCTCTGGCAACAGCCCGTTTGATGGCCGCCTCCTGACTGGCAAAACAGTCCGGACAATGGTCAAAGGCAAATGGGTGTTCGGCCCTGAGAACGGAAACTAATCATGGAAAGCATTCCTGATACCGCAATCTGGGCGGGCGCAGCTTTCATCGGCTATCTGCTCGGCTCTATCCCATTTGGTCTGGTGATCACTCAGCTGGCCGGTCTTGGCGACATTCGCGCCATCGGGTCCGGCAATATCGGCGCAACGAACGTCCTGCGCACCGGCCGTAAGGACCTCGCTGCAGCGACCTTTCTACTCGACTCCGGTAAAGCAGGCCTTGCGGCTCTGTTGTTCGCCTTTCTCTTCGCTGACCGCATACCGGCTATTGGTCTGTTTGCTGGCGCGATGGCGTTTATCGGCCACTGCTTTCCGGTCTGGCTTCAGTTCAAAGGCGGCAAAGGCGTTGCGACCTATGCCGGCCTGCTCTTTGCTGCCGTCTGGCAGATCGGTTTGTTCGCTGCTGTCTGCTGGCTGACCGTAGCCTTCCTTGCTCGTCGCTCTTCCGTCGCTGCGCTGACGACCGCTCTGTTTGTACCGGTTGTCGCCTGGGGGCTGAACCTGTCTCTGATCCACGTCCTGATTCTGGTCGTGCTCACCGCCCTCGTCTTCTGGCGACATGCAACGAACATCAAGCGCATACTGGACGGCACCGAACCAAAATTCGGACAAGGTAAATCTAAAACCGCCGACGCAGAAGCACCCGCGCCGTGACGGACGCTGAACGCTCCGCCCGCGTTCAGCTTGCCCGGACGAAAGGGGTCGGGCCCCTCACCTATTCCAGATTTCTCGAGACCTATGGTTCAGGCCTCGCCGCACTGGACGCGTTTCCAGAGCGCGTGCGAGCTTCCGGTCGCGGCGACCTCAAGCTTTATCCCGCAGACAAAGTCCGGCGCGAATTCGACGAAACCGACCATATCGGTGCTCGCATAATTCTATCGGGCGATGAAGATTACCCCGAACTTCTGGGACATTTATCACCTGCCCCGCCGGTGATTACGGTCTGGGGCAATACAGACCTCCTCAAAAAGCCATGCGTGGCGCTGGTAGGCTCACGTAACGCCTCTGCCGCCGCCATGCGGATAGCACATGACATGGCGCATGATCTGGGCAATGGCGGGTATACTGTCGTTTCCGGTCTGGCCCGCGGCGTTGATACAGCCTCTCATAATGGCTCGCTATCGACAGGAACGGTCGCGGTGATCGCAGGCGGCATAGACAACATTTATCCGGCGCAGAATGAAAACCTTCGCAATCAGATCAAAGATACAGGTCTGGTTGTGTCTGAGTCGCCATTCGGACACGAACCACGCGCAAACGATTTCCCACGTCGAAACCGCCTCATTACCGGGCTCAGCCTTGGCGTCGTAGTCATTGAGGCTGCTCAGCGTTCTGGCTCTCTCATTTCAGCCCGCACCGCGCTCGAACAAGGCCGCGAAGTCATGGCCGTTCCGGGCAGCCCGCTCGACAACCGCACCCGAGGCTCGAACGGACTTATCCGGTCTGGCGCAATACTGGTCGAAAATGCAGAGCAAGTGATGGAAGCCATCGCACCGGCTGCGCCGTCTCAGCCAAGCCTATTTGAGATGCCGGACGATGATCTGAACGATGATCTGGACGATGAAACGCTGGAGTTTTCAGAAGAGGACCGCGCACGAATCATTCAGGCGCTTTCACCCACAGCGACAACTATTGCCGATATTTCACTGGCAACAGGCATTCCGAGCCGCAAATGTGCCATCCTTCTGGTAGAACTTGAGCTGGAAGGAATCGCAGGCTCCCTGCCGGGCGGGCTGGTCCGCCGTCAGAACTGAGATTTCAGGCATCAAATATACAACAAGGCGACCTTAAAATCGCTTTTTTTGCCTGTCATTGGGTATGAAGTCTTTTGTCATTGCGACGAAAAGTATAACCCAGACAAGTAGGTTTCGAAGGGGATAACCGTGAAGCGCAACGATCTGCTCGCAATCATGGCGATGATGGCATTCACACCGGCTGTGGTTGCGCAGGATTTCTCATCTGATCGGGTTTACCTGGAAGCCGACGTTCTGATCGATAATCAGGATGAAGGAATCATGATCGCCGAAGGCAATGTGGTGGCGCGCTATGCCGACCGCCAACTGACGGCTGATCGGGTTATCTACAATCTTCAGGAACAAAAAGTTCACGCGATTGGCAATGTGCGCATTGTTGATCCAGACGGTACTGTCCGCGTTGCAGAAGAGTTGGAGGTTGACGGCTCACTGTCAGACGGTGTTGCGGCTAATTTTGCAGCTCAACTGCCACAAAACGCAGTCGTCGTTGCCCGCACGGCTGCGCGTGATGATTCTGGCTCCAACTCGCTGGAGTATGCGATTTATACCGCATGCCCGATCTGCGAAGAAGAAGGCAGCCAGCCGACATGGAGCCTGCGTGCCCGCCGCGCTGTCCAGAACGCTGACACTCAGATGATCACCTATGAGGGTGCTGTATTTGAGCTGAAGGGCGTTCCGGTACTTTACCTGCCGTATTTCGCGCACCCGGACCCTAGCACTGAACGCCGCTCCGGCTTCCTCACGCCAACGCCGGAACTCTCTTCGAAACTTGGTTTCGTTTACGAGCAGCCGTATTACTGGGCGATTTCGCCGAGCAATGATCTCACAGTCACCCCGCGCCTCCACACGAATGTGAATTCGACGCTGGGCGCCGAATACCGCCAGCGCTTCTATTCCGGCTCGCTGAACCTGTCCGGTTCCATGGCGTATGACTATGAGTTCGACAGCAATGGTGACCGCCAGTTCTACAACACAAACGGTCGCATCGTTGCCAATCCATCCACCTTCACTGGCACGCTGATCCCAAGCGAAGAAGAATTCCGTGGACACCTCTTCGCCGAAGGTGATTTCGAGATTTCGGATATCTGGAGCTGGGGCTTCTCTATTGAGGAAGTCTCCGACGACCTCTATCTGCGGCGCTATGACATTAGCGACTGGAACACACCGCGCGGGCTGGTCGACTCCAACCCGCAGCGCCTTCTCAACCAGCTTTATTTTGTTGGGCAGAGCGAGAACTTCTACGCAGATGCCATTTCCTTCCACACGCAAGGTCTGCGCGATGGGGATGATGACGCCCTGTTCGCGCGTGTGACGCCAAGCGTTTACGCAAACCAGCTCATGGACTTTGGCGACAACGGTCTGGTCTCTCTCGAAACCGGCCTTGCCATTCTGGACCGAAGCGGCGGTAATGACACGCGCCGCCTCACAGCGTCCGCTGACTGGCAGAACTCTTATGTGTCTCCAGGTGGACTGGTCCTGGAACCACTCCTGCGCGTGCGTGGTGATTATTTCGATTATTCGGTCGCTCAGACAAACGCCACGCCAGCATTCGAAGACTCTGAAGCGCGAGGCTATGGTCTTGCCGCAGCAACGGTACGCTGGCCATTGGCGCGCTATTCGGAAGGTTCGCGCATTCTAATCGAACCGATCATGACGATCGCCTACAGCGAATCCTCTTTGGAAAATATTCTCGTACCGAACGAAGACTCCACGAAGTTCGAACTGGACCACGCAGTTCTGTTCGAAGCTGATCCGTTTACGCAGCAAGACCTCGTTGAAACGGGCGGACGTATCGCGGCAGGTGTTCGCACGGCGGTCTCCATGGACAATGGATTCACGCTCCGCGGCACACTTGGTCGACGCTGGCGTGATGAAGCAGATCCGCTATTCACTTATGCGTCCAACCTGGCAGGCACTGAGTCAGATTATCTGGTCGGCGGTGCACTTGAGTATGAAGACACGTTCAGTTTTGCCGCGAACTTCCGGCTCAACGATGATTTCGACATTCAGCGCGTCGAAACCCGCGCGACAGTTGATTGGTGGCGTCTCAAGGGTGATGTCACCTATTTCAACGTGTCCGATGACATCTCAATGGAAGCGCTCCCGCTGCAGCGTCAGGGCATCTCCCTTGGCGCGACCGTTGAACTGACCGAAGACGTTGAGCTGCTCTACCGGATCAACCGGAACCTCGAAGCCAATCTGAACCAGATCCAGGCCGTAGCGCTTCGCTGGTCTGACGAGTGCAGCTTCTTCCAGATTGGCTATCAGCAGCGCGAAATCAACGATCGCGGCGTCGGCAATAGTGAATCCATCACGTTCGGCTTTGGCTTCAATACACTTGGCCAGGTCACCAGTGGTAATTTTGATTAAGAGAAACCCTTCTGCATCTTCATGTGACATTTCCTTTTGGATCATGTTATCGCATGTGACACGATGAATACGCGTTGGCGGGCAGGTTTTTGGAGTAAAGATTTATGATCGGATTTCGGACGCTGGTAAGTGGGCTTGCTCTGATGGCATTCAGTGCACCTGCAATTGCGCAGACCGCTACCGGCCCAGCGACCGCAGCAACCTCTGAAGCGGCTGAGTCTTCTACTCGCATGCTTGGCGGTGTCGCAGCTGTCGTGAATGATGAAGTGATTTCCATCTCTGACGTCGCATCCCGCGCGCGCCTGCTATTAGTCACTTTGGGCGTTCAGCCATCTCAAGAAGCGCTCAGACAAGCGCTACCACGTGCTTTAGAAGAACTCATTGATGAACGTTTACAGCTTCAAAAAGCGGCTGAATATGAACTTGAAATCGATGACCGCGAAATTGAAGCGTCTTTGATGGACATTGCCCGGCAAAATCAGACTTCTTTGGAAGGTCTGTATGCATCACTTGTACAAAACGGTGTAAACCCTCAGACACTGCGCGAACAAATGCGTGCCGAAATCTCATGGCGCCGTATCATCAATGGCCTCTATGGTTCCCGTATTCGAATTTCCCAGCTGCAAATCGACAGTACGCTCGACCGCATGGAAAATGATGCGTCTGTAGAGCGCTATCAACTTGCAGAGATTTTTCTCTACGCTCCGTCGGAGGCGGATCGACAGCAGATGCTGCAAGGTGCGAATGTGATCCTTGAACAAATACGCCAAGGTGCACGATTTGAACTTGCAGCTCAGCAATACTCGAATTCCCCAACAGCTGCTGTTGGCGGCGATCTTGGTTGGGTCTCCCCGACAGAGCTGGAACCCGAAGTTCAGGAAGTTATTCGCAACACGGAAGCGCCAGCGCTCACACCTCCAATTATCGCGTCTGATGGCATCTACATCTACGCAGTCCGCGCTAAGCAAGACGGCACGAACGGACAGCTGGAAGTTGAATTGGCACAGGTACTTTCCGAGAGCGGCGACCTTGCTGCGTTGGAAGAATTCCGAGCTGAGGGGCATTCATGCGATATGTTAGAAAGTGTTGCCGGCGACACTGAAGGCCTCCTGTACGCCCCTCTTGGACGTGTCAGCACTGACGCCTTAATGGATCAGGTTTCCGAAGCTATACGCGACACAGAAGTTGGACAGTCTGCCGATCCAATTGACACTCCCGCCGGACCAACCCTCATCTATGTTTGTGACCGCGGATTTGCTGACATCGAAATTCCGGACCGCGAAGCTATCGAGGATCGCCTGTTCAACCAGCAGCTTTCTCTCATGGCGCAGCGCGAACTTCGTGACCTGAAGCGTGACGCAACAATTATCAGACGATAAGCGGTTACCGCTTGTTCTGACGCAGGGAGATCCGGCGGGCGTTGGCCCGCAGGCGTCTCTCCTTGCCTGGCAGGCATTCCAGAAAATACCGGACACACGCAGCTTCTATCTTCGCGGCAATGTCGCGACGATGCGAGATCGCGCGCGTGAATCCGGCCTCGATGTCGACATCATCGAAATCAGTGATCCGGCAGAATGTGAAGCTGTCTTCTCGGATGGTCTTCCGGTCATTGATATTGCGAGCCCTGACGTTCGCGCCGGTGAGCCCGATACCGCGACAGGTTCTGCGATTGTTGAGTCGATCAGACTAGGCGTGGACGATGTCTGGAATGGCAAGGCCTCCGCCGTAGTTACCAATCCGATTGCCAAATCGCTTTTGAAAGCCGCGGGCTTTCAGCACCCTGGCCACACCGAATACCTTGCAGAACTGGCAGGCACACTGACGGGTGCCCCAGCGCCCCACCCGGTCATGATGCTTATTGGTGGCGGGCTTCGCGTCGCACTCACAACGATCCACATGCCGCTACGCGCCGTGCCTGATGCGATCACTGAACCACTTATAAAACAGGTGGCGGAGATCGTCTCAACGGCGCTCAAACGTGATTTCGCGGCAGATAGCGCACGCATTGGCGTTGCAGGTCTGAACCCGCACGCAGGCGAAGATGGAATGCTGGGCCATGAAGAACAGGCAGTCATCATCCCTGCGATTCAGGATCTGAACGCTTCCGGCATCAACGCTATTGGCCCGCGTCCGGGCGATACGGTATTTCATGAAATGCTCAGAGGCGCGTATGATGCTGTGCTGGCTATGTATCACGATCAGGGGCTTGCACCGCTGAAGACGCTGGATATGTGGGGCGGCGTGAATGTGACGCTTGGTCTGCCATTCATCAGAACCTCACCCGATCACGGTACGGCACATGACGCAGCTGGCGCATTTAATGTGCGCGCCGACAGCCTGATCGCCGCTATAAACATGGCTGACACAATGAGCCGCAACCGAATCGAATATGACGCCGCCCATGACTGACGACAAAGCACCTGAACTTCTGCGCGCGACGGCTAATAAAAAGCTCGGCCAGCATTTTCTGTTCGATCCCGATATTCTGAAACGTGTTGCCCTCGCAGGTGGCCCCGTAGACGGCGCCGATGTTATCGAAATCGGTCCTGGCCCGGGCGGCCTGACGCGTGCGCTGTTGGACAATAGCGTAAGAAAGCTGGTCTGCGTTGAGATGGATGATCGCTTCGCAGAAGCACTGCTGAGCTGGCCTGAAGCATCTCAAGGACGCCTCGCCGTCCATAGAGGCGATGCGACGGCCATTGATTGGCCTGCTTTCATCAGCGAACACGGCCTGGGCCAGAATATCAAGATCGTTGCCAACCTGCCCTACAATGTCGGTACGCCGCTCTTCGTGGGCTGGCTGAACCAGA
>CENJ01174114.1_pt1 | contig 42627 bp, 32 predicted proteins | sample 356161 | NCBI WGS metagenome assembly CENJ01 (sample SAMEA2619531, study PRJEB7988) | marine metagenome | biome: marine biome (ENVO:00000447); feature: surface water layer (ENVO:00002042); material: "saline water (ENVO:00002010), including plankton (ENVO:xxxxxxxx)" | depth 5 m | reverse complement strand
TTGACTATTCCGCTTTGGTAGCCCCTAGGGGAATCGAACCCCTCTTTCCAGGATGAAAACCTGGCGTCCTAGCCGATAGACGAAGGGGCCATTTACTTGAACCGTTTTCTATCGGGGATGCAAAAGAAATACACAAAATTGAATTATACAATATTTGTCTAAAAAAGTACTTTTGCGATGCAATTTAGCGTAGCAAAATGATAAAAGTAGCAATCAATGGATTTGGCCGAATTGGCCGCTTGACCTTCAAAAACCTTTTACAAGCAGAAGACATCCAAGTAGTGGGTATTAATGACCTTACGGACAATGCAACCTTGGCACATTTATTAAAATACGATTCAGTACATGGGAAATTCAATGGCACAGTTGAAGCCACCGATGAATTTCTTATTGTTGATGGACAAAAAATAAAAGCCACAGCAGAAAGGGATCCTGCCAAATTACCTTGGGCCAGTTTAGAAGTTGATGTTGTTTTAGAATCAACAGGCATATTCAGAGATCCAGCAGGTGCGGGGAAACACCTTGAGGCAGGTGCCAAAAAGGTTGTGATTTCCGCTCCAGCCAAAGGCGGCATAAAAACCATTGTTTTGGGTGTAAACCATGAGCAATTACATACCGAAGACAATATTGTGTCCAATGCCTCCTGTACAACCAACTGTTTGGCTCCAATGGTAAAAATATTGGATGATCATTTTGGTGTAGAACAAGGTTTTATGACCACCGTACACGCCTATACATCAGACCAGAGATTACAGGACGCTCCCCACAGTGACTTAAGAAGGGCAAGAGCAGCAGCCAATTCCATTATTCCTACAACAACCGGTGCCGCCAAGGCGGTTGGTTTGGTATTGCCTCATTTGGATGGGAAGCTAAACGGTGCCGCTATGCGCGTGCCCGTAACAGACGGTTCTGCAACCGATTTTGTTGCTACTTTAAAAAAGAATGTTTCTGCAGATGAGGTAAATGCAGTATTCAAGAAGGCTGCAGAAGGTCAATTGAATGGTATTTTGGAGTTTAGTGAAGACCCACTCGTTTCGGTAGATATAATTGGCAATCCACATTCTTGTATTTTCGATGCGCAAAGTACGATGGCTATGGGCAATCAAGTAAAAGTGCTAGGATGGTATGACAATGAAGCAGGTTATTCTGCACGTTGCAGAGATTTAATTTCTAAACTATAAAAGAAAAAATATTGGCAATAAAGCGAAGTCTCTCTGGCTTCGCTTTTTTTGTGCTTATGACATCTCAAATCCTTGCTAAAGGCAAAGTACTAATATCAGAGCCATTTCTGCAGGATCCGCATTTTGAAAGAAGTGTGATCTACTTGGTTGAGCATAACGCAGAAGGTTCTCTAGGTTTTGTGCTTAATAACAAAATAGCATCCGATATGAATAAGCAATTGAAAGGGGAATTGGGCATAAAAAATGACCTTTACCAAGGCGGTCCAGTGGAGTTAAATACGCTTCATTTTTTACATCAAAATGACGCCATTCAAGATGCAGTAGAAATACAAAAAGGTATTTTTTGGGGTGGGCATATTGAACAAGCTATTCAAACAATTGAGATTCTTCCGCAATCACAAAGTGCGTATAAGTTTTTTCTAGGTTATTCTGGTTGGGCTGCTGGTCAGCTTCAAGAAGAAGTGAAAGAAAATACATGGATTATCTCAGACATCCACTCAGCATTTATTTTTGGCGAGGCACTAGAAAGTCAAAAATTTTGGTCGAAAATGATGAAAAAACAAGGAACTGATTGGCAATTGCTTTTCAATGCACCAAAACATTACTTTTTAAATTGATTTACTGCAATGTATATCGAAGTGTGAGTCCAAAATTGGTAAGAGCCGTAGGGAAAGAATAGGTGGTTCTAGGTTCGTTTACTGTTCGGTTGTAAAAAGCGCGAAGGTTTAAATTTTTGTTTAACAAATAGTCAAGTGTTGGTTTAATGCTTACCAACCTGTTTCCCGCGGTAGGCGTATTGACATCTGAATCTATTTTTCGAACAATGGTAACCCCATCTCTAACAGAAACATCCATCCTAAAGTTGAGGTCATTGTCTAATTTCAAACGTTTGCCTTGAAAATTGAGTGGTATGCGTATACGCGTGCTTCTAAAGCCAACGCCTAGCACCCATTCTTTGTTTCGTTGCTCCACCATTTGAGCATTGTTTAAGTTTAGATTAAGGTTACGATTTCTTTTGGTTTCAAACTTTATGGTAAGGCCACTTTTAAAAGTTAAGTCTACACCTAAAAGAGGCGTAATTCTTTCAACAAGTGTTACACCACCTTGGTACTGGTAGAATGGGGTAAGGTTATTGCCACGTTCTAAGATATCTTCACTGCCGAAATCTAGTGAAGATAAGTAAGAGCCCACACTGTAGTTGGCGCTGTAAGCATGGCTAATGTTTAAGTTAGTTACCTTTTTTTCGATACCTAAAAGCTTATTCAATCCATTATAATTGATCCTCCAATTGGGAAGCGGAATGGCGGGGAATGGGTTGAACTTTGTGTTAATAGCATTTTGACCATTGTATGCTGCTAAAAAGGAATAAAGAAGAACGTCTGGATGGTTTTTGTTGAAGCCTGCGGGAAATCCAGTAGAGTCGTCTAAGACACCTACTTGTTGGTCAAATCCGCTGCTTTTGTAAGCATCAACTGTTGTGAATTGAACAGCTTGTAAACGTTGGGCGATGACAAAACGGTTATTCAAAAATTGATTGTATGTGCTAGTTGTCCATAGTTCTTCATCGAGGCTTTCAAAAGTACTGCGCCACATAATAGTGCTCATAGAGAATGTACCACTGTGGTTGAGTCCAATATCTCTAAAATCATTGTAATTGTTGGTGGTATCTACCCTGAACATACTTTGGGTATTTTGCGATTTTCGCTTATTGAAATCTAAAGAAATTCTAAAACCACTTAGTGGTTCTAAGGTGGCTCGGCCAGTTAGGTCTTCGGTAATGGTTTCGATATACAAATTATTTTGAACAGGACTGCTACTCAAGTATCCTTGGCGTGCTAAGTCATAACGAATTTGTTCTTTTTGTTCGCCCATAACAAAATCCCAACCTGGAGATTGTTTTAAAAAGTTTTGTCCAAAAAGGTCAATATTTTCTTTGAATCCAGGCAAGGTAGTTCCTCGGTTAATTGTATACGAAAACTGCGCTTGTTTGAGCATAATTAACATTTTTCCGAGGGTGTTGAATGAAACTTTATCTTTTTCTTTTTTGGACTTGGCTCGACTTTTTTGATTTAGTTTTCGCAAAGCAGGGAACATATTATAAAATGAAGTAAAATTCATGGTGGAATTAACAGAATAACTTTGACTGTTTTGGAGGGTATTACCCAAATATGGTGCCCTTGGTGAGGCCAGTCGCCAGTTGTAACTGCCAGAATATCTTGCGGTGGTATTTATCCAGCTTAGCTTCCTAATTTTTGTGAAGGGTAGGGTGTAATTGAGGTTTATCGTCTGATTAAAATCGTTGAGTTTGCCAAAATTCAATAAATTATTTTTTACACTGTCTTTTTTCGCTTGTGAGTTTAATGCTCCTGTGGGTTCTTCTACCCAAGCATTGGCTGTCGCAGCATAGTCAAATTTAAGACTTCGAGTTAAGTTCCAACGCATTGCATATGTTCTATTGATGCGAAAGGTTTTATCAAAAAATCTTGGTACAATGGCTTGAAATTGGTCATTGTTTCGATTTTGAAGTTCAGAGTAACGGCGGTCAACATCTGTTCTAAAGGACAAACTTTGCGGCAAAAATGAAATGTTAAAATCTCTAATTATTGCAAGTTTCCGCGACTTTATTTTATTTTTTAATGGCTGCCAAGGTTTTGCATTGCTTGAGTAGTTATAGCCAATACTGGCTCTATAAATACGTTCTATATTTTCTTCAATAACTTGATTACGACGATAAATTTTTTGATAAGCGTATGAAAAATTAAAATTTTCAATATCCCAAATATGGCTTTTACCTCCATTCACTCGATTTTTTTTCACATTGGTGAAATTGATACTGTAGCGCGAGGTATAGTCTTGGGCAGCTTCTCTAATTTTTTTCTTTTCAGTTTCGTCTGAAGCATTTTTTATGGCTGTTCTGAGCAAAACATCTGGATTAAGTGGGTAAAATTTGGGGTTCACGAAAGTTTCACCCCATCCCAAATACATAGGTATGGTTATGCCTAGTTTTTGAGGGAAAAACTTGCCCAATTCAAATGTAGAGGACAAATCGTATTGGATGGTTTCGTCTATACTCCTCTCATTGAGGGTTTTATCTACACCTCCAAAGCCAATAGATTCATAGTTTCCATTTGCATTAATTGTGGCAAAATCAGCAAGATTTGCAACCAATCGAGCGTTTGCTGCATAACCTCCTTTGTTGGTAAAATCAGTAAGTCTCATTTCATTAAACCAAACTTCAGCGCATAAATTTTCCTGCCCATCAGTTTTTTCTGCAGGATTTCTTATTCCCAACATCATGCTTCTTATATTGCTTAGGTCAGGGAGACCTTTTACCCGCACAATATGTCCGTTAGGTAATTTTTTTTCAAAAAATGCGAGCGGGTCTTGGGTAAAATTTTGTCTTTCAAGTTTTAAGGCATTAAAAATTTCTAATTCTACTTCTAAACGGTTTGCATCAGGCCAAATGTCTGCGTCACTTTGAGCGCCAAAAGGTGTTATTTGTAAAGGAATTTCATACTCGTAATAGTTATTTTGGAGGTCTGTCCCCATCCTCATAAAAGCATGCACATCACCATTTTTCAGGTCTTCACCTTCTGCATGAATAAACATTTTTAAATTTTTATAATTCCTAATGTCCAATTGATTGGTTTTGTAGGCGGCTCTTGCGTCTCCTTTTTTTAGTCCACACACGGCAAGGCTCAGGGATTGTTCGTTTTGTTGTACTGTATTGGGTTGTGTTGGGTCAAGTTCTCTTTGAAAATCAGGAGGAACTACATACGCAACGGGTTCTCGTCGGCTGTTTTCAACAATATTCACTGTAGAGATAACAAATTCTACATCTTCATCTTGATCTGGACTTGGTCCAACACTTGGTGGATATTTCAATCCTTCAAGATATCGTCGCCAATCGGCGCGCACCAATTGTAGTTGTGCAAAACGTAAAATAATTGAATCATTAAAACCGTGCATAAACATTCTCATAAATCTGATGGATTTAAAGTCTTGAATGCCATTTACTGCTTTTTCATACTCTCTGATAGGAATTTTAAGTTGGTAATAAGTTACTTCCTCTGGCTGAATTTTTGCCGGTAGATTTGGTCTTACTCTTACACTGTCGGTGATGTAGTTTTGGCCTACTTTGAAAGCATCTCTACTGATTTCAATTTTATATTGGAAATATTCTTCGTTTAAACTGAGTGTAAAATCATTGTTTATGTCTTCATCATCTGGGCTCACAGAGTTTGATTTTGGAATACCATTAGGCAGTTTGCTCAAGGAGCTGTTTCCTTCGAGTCCATTAAATGTTTGGTATCGTTTTAAAATAGAGGATTGGTTATTGTCGTAAGTTTCATCTCGATGATGTACGTAATTGTCCGCACTTGGGTCGCTCAGCGCTTGCTGATAAGCCTTTGATGCCGTTCCGTGACTTTGTTCAATTTGATTTAGGAATGGTTTGAAGTAATCTTGTTCTGCGGCATCACTCAGCCCATCATAACCAACGTCTTGAAAAGGTCTGGCTGCTGGGTCATTGTCAAAAGCATTGTTGATTGCTGGTAAGGTAGATATTCTGCCAAATGTGGTAAAGTCAACATTTTCGTTGTTATCATCTTTTGGTAATCCATTTTCATAGGATTTTTGTTGGTCAGGTAAAACATCTTCAGAAACACTTCCTAGATTGATATACAAAAAGCCTTTTGTTTGAGAATTTTTGTTGATGTCATTTGCAAAAGGATCCATGACCCATACCTCTATATAGTCAATATTGGCAGCTTGAAAATCGTTTGTTTCAATTCTTCTGGTAATTCCACCCCAAGATTTTTCTATTTGGGTTTCAATAATTTTTCCTTCATTATCTAGAATACCTGCGTTGTAGTTGTATTGTCCTCTTAGTTTTGGATAAAAAGCCAAATCCAAAGTAGCTTGCTGCCTTGGTTGTCCTTGTTGAAGATTTAATTCTGGGAATATTTCTGTTTGTGCCACACTTCGTACATTGTGGTTGCTACGTTGATTGGGATCGTCTTTAAGATGATCTGGCGTGAGATTCTGAACAGATTGGTAAACTGGATCAATGCTATACCAAGCCAGTTTTGCACGGTGATGATTATAAGTCGAATCCAGGGAAGTTTCAGGGAATAAGTCATTTTGTCCTTGTGGCGTACTGGCGAGCTTCCAGTTGTTCCAAAATTTCAAGTCAAATGGTATTTCTGCACCTTCAAAGTCATCGATATAGGAGGTGCCTCTTTCACCCATAGAACGGGGTTTATGGGGGATGATTTGAGCAAATTCGCCAGTAAAATTTACACTTGATTTTTCTTTGGTTTCAATGAAAGGGAGTTTATCTACCAATTTGGTCAAAAAGCGTGATTCTGTGCTGTAGGCAATGTCGCCTCCCCAAATAGAATTCAAAATGGTTTCCTCACCAATATTTACTTTTGGTGTGAGTGGTCTTTCGCTCATGTGCATAAATGTCCCACCTAAAAAAAGTTTGTCTGAATGTTGGTAATCTAGTCTAGTGCCCATTAAGGATTTTTGCTGCACATTAAAAAGTGTGTTGCTTTCAGAGCTCACGTTGATGCTTGCGCCAGAATTTAGAATCCCTTCATTGATTATTTTCACTTTACCTAGGGTATAGTCCACAATATAATCGGAGCCCTCTTGGAGTAATGACCCATTTGCGGTAACTCGAACCGATCCTCGAGGCACATTTATAGAATTTAGGGATATTTCATTTGTACTTGTTCCTCTATAGCTGCCGCGCAAAAAGAATTTATTGTGTTGCACGTCTTGTTCGGCAAGCCATTGTGTGCTGTCATACAAACTACCAAAAGCATAATAATCTGCTTGTTTGCCTTGAGGGTCAATAAATTTGCTTCTAAGGTGGTCTCCAAAGGGTTCTAAAACTGGAAAAATGATTCGCCCTGTTTGTGTATTGATTGTTAGTCCAGAAATAAAGTCAAATACCCCATCAGGCTTTGCCTCGTTCTGACGATTGATGTTGTCAAGATTTAACACATCAATCAATGTTTTTTGGTGAATTTGGCTTTCTTCAGATTTTACGGGAAGGTAGTTTAGGTCAGCTCCTGAGGGGTCGTCTGCATACACCACGTTCAATCTAAAATCATTTGCTTGGATGCCCATGGAGCCCAAGCTATAGACATTTTTCATCATTAAATCCCAAATTGGCAGGTTGGTTTTGGTCAGGGTGCCCTTGAGCATTTTAACCGTAAGAGCTGATGGATTTTCAACTGTTGCCGGGTTGTCTCTAGTAAATTCTCCTACTTGGTAGCGGACGCCGTTGTAAGTAAAGTCGTATGCAACGGCAAGAACTTCGTCGTTATTCAATGAGTTATTTAATGAAATGTATCCCAACCTGTCATTAATCGTGTATTCGTTTTTGTTGAGCAATCTTGCATTGCTAAGTAAGGTAATATCTTGCCCCACACGCATGGGAACATTCGAATTATTCCATTGGTTGAGTGCAGAATTTATTTGGCGATAATTTGGATTACTCAACACACGATCATAGAGCAGATTGGTCTTGTTGTCGGGTACGTCATTGCTTTTCCCAGCGTCTTTAAGGGAAGCATTGTAGGGGTCAAATTCGCCTAAATCCATATATGCGATAAGGTCTCTATTGGTGTTGAAACTGCGGCTTCTATTGGTTACCCAAACTTCGATATAGTTGATGAGGATATTGCTTTGTACCACAGGAAGTAGAGACAGGGCATTATTGTATTGATCTCTAAAAAATTGACCTAAAAAGAAGTGTCGATTTGCTTCATATTGGTGCGCTTGAATGTTGAATTCGGTTACTTGGGCCCCACCATTGAGCTGTGTTTCTTTGGTTTCACCTTGTTGTTGGGTTAGGATGGTGGTTACATTAAGCCGTCCAAATTGCATCTTTGTCTTTATACCAAAAAGACTTTGGCCTCCTTTGATTAAGCTCCCGTTGAGCGGTAAGGCTACATTCCCAAGTTCTATATTTTTCAATATATCGTCTTCTTCGCCTTGCCAGTTGAGTTTCATTTGGTTTTCGAAATCAAACGTGGCTTCGGTATCATAGTTCCAGTTTACTTTAACTTTATTGCCGATTTGCCCATTGATGCCTAATTGGAGTTTTGTTTCGAAGTCAAATTGTCCATTTTGTTGTTGTCTTTGGCTAAACTGTGGGTTTCTAACGGTGTTGAAATTGCCCCCAAAAGTTAGCTCTGCAGACCCTGTGGGTCGGATATCAATAAGCCCACCGCCAAAAATTTTGTCGAATATGGGAGGAGAAAGGTAAATTTTAGGAAGAATGCCACTACTTCTAACAAAATTTTCAGCTTTAGCTTTTTCGCGGAAATATGCTCTTTCTCGTTCCTTGGATTTTTCTTCAATAAATTTTTTAAAACTTTTGGGCTTGGGGTCGCCAATTTCTGTATTTCCTATGAATTTCTTTTGGGTGTAAGTTTTATGAATGGGGTCGTACTCATACTTTTCTGAAAAGTTGGGTGAATTTTTAAAATCAAAAGTGTTTTCTCCTTTTTCGAAGTATTTGAAGTCTTTGAATGAATAAGGAGATTTTACTGAATCACTTTGTGCGCTTCCTTTTGGGATTATGAAAACCCAAAATGCTGATATTAAAAGCGTCAAAAGTACATTTGTCTTATTCTTCACAGGATACAATTTCCTCTTACAGTACAACGAAACTATAATGCAAAACGCATATATTTCTACAATATTTTAAGTGCGTGTTTAATTAGCTTTTCGGTGGTCAATTCTTCATTATTTTCTTGAGCCACTTTGACCAATGCTTTTTCAGCGGGACCCTTAGAAAAACCTAGTGCTTGCAGCGCATCTAGAGCTTGTTTTTTAACATTGTTGCTCGAATCGACTGGTCCTGTATTGTCCAAGTCAATTTTGCTCATTTTTTCTTTTAAATCAATGATTAAACGTTGAGCGGCCTTAGGGCCAATTCCCTTTATGGATTTTAACATCGAAATATTTTCAGTGCGAATGGCCATGGCAATTTCATCTGCTTGGTACGTGGAGAGAACAATTCGCGCAGTGGAGGGGCCAACGCCAGAAACGCTTATTAGATGTAGGAACATATTTTTTTCCGCTCGGTCGAAAAAACCATAAAGATCAAAGGTGTCTTCCCGAATGATCGGAGAAACAAACAGTTTTATTTTTTGATTGATGCCACTTTTTATCTCGTTGAATGTATTAACAGATATTGAAAGATGGTATCCAACACCATTAACGTCTAAAATGCAAAATGTGGGTTCAACATGCGAAAGTTGACCATGCAAGTAAGCAAACATATTTACAAAGTAATTGGAATATTTTGGTTGGGGCATTGTTCGTATCTTCGAATGTGCCATTTTGGAAAATTCATCTTTTCGCTTTTTTGGTTCAACTAATCTATGCTGCCAACTATAGCTTAGCAAAACAGGTGATGCCCTCTTTTGTATTGCCTTATGCATTTATTGTCATTCGGGTCTTGGGGGCATGTTTTTTGTTTTTTGTTTTGGCAATTTTTGTAAAAAACAAGGTCAAGATAGCAAAAGGAGATTGGCCAAAGATTGTTGTTGCATCCTTATTTGGTGTGGTTTTCAACATGCTTTTATTTTTTAAGGGTTTAAGTTTAACTACGCCAATTAATGCAGCTATCATCATGCTAACTACCCCAGTTTTCGTATTTATTATTAATACCTTGAATCAGCATAAAAAATGGTCATGGCAATCTATACTCGGCCTATTATTGAGTTTATCAAGTGCGCTATACTTAGTAGGTATGAAAAAATTTAGTGTAAATCAAGATCATACCATTGGCAATTTATTGATTTTGCTCAATGCTCTGAGCTATGGTTTTTATTTGTTTTATGTAAAGCGATTGACAAAAAAGTATCCTAGCCAAAGTATAATCAAATGGTTGTTTCTTTCAGGATTAATTTTTGTTTTTCCCATAGGGTTTAGCCAATTGACCCAAATAGAGCTAGCAACTTGGAGCACTGGTGTATATGCTATCGTAATATTTGTGGTTTTGGGGACTACTTTTTTAACCTATTTGTTAAATTTTTCGGTCATCAAACATGGTGGTCCGGTATTAGCAGGTAGTTATATCTATCTCCAACCCGTTTTAGCTTCTATTATAGCAGTATGTTTGGGCGCTGACGTACTGAGCATCAAAAAGATAATCTGTACTTTTGTATTAATCTTCGGTTTGTATTTAATCAACATAAAATCAAATGGCTAGCTTGCATTCAATGACTGGTTACGGAAGTGCTTTGCTAGAGACAGATACCTATACTTCCAAAGTTGAGTTAAAGTCTGTAAATGCCAAATTCTTCGATTGTAATTTACATATTCCTCGCCTACTACAAGAAAAAGAGTATGAAATTAGGAACTTGTTATCAAGTGCTTTGGAGCGAGGTACTGTATCGCTTAGCATTAGGTTAGATTGGAAGAATAATGCAGCCAAAAAACTTGTTGTAAATGAAGATTTGTTTTTCAACTATTTCCAAAAATTTGAGAAATTGGCTCAAAATGTTTCTTCAGAATATGATGTTTTTAGAATTGCTTTAAATCAGCCGGAAGTATTAAAAACTGAGGAAAGAGAATGGGACGAGAATTGGTGGAGTTTGATAAAAAATACCATTGAAGAAGCGATAACTGAACTCCAAAATTTTCGAGCCAATGAAGGTAAGAAAATCCAAGAAGTACTAGTAAAGAATGTGAAGGAAATAGAAATAAATCAGGACAAATTAGCTCAGTATGAGTCCAATAGATTAGAAAATATGCGACACAAGCTAGATGATTTATTTTCAAAATATAAAGTGGATCAAAGTATAGATAAATCAAGATTGGAGCAAGAGTTGGTCTATTATATTGAGAAGTACGACATCCAAGAAGAAAAAAATCGGTTGATGAGTCACTGCCAGTTTTTTATTGAAACGATAGGTGAAAATCCAAAAGGGAAAAAACTAGGTTTTATATGTCAAGAAATGGGTAGAGAGATAAATACAATCGGTTCTAAGGCCAATTATGCAGAAATTCAAAAAAATGTGGTCTTGATGAAAGAAAATCTGGAGCAAATGAAAGAGCAAATAATGAACATTGTCTAATGAAAAACAAATTAATTGTCTTCTCAGCTCCTTCTGGTTCAGGCAAAACAACGTTAGTAAATCACCTTTTGGAAGAGTTTTCGCAAAAATTATCTTTTTCTGTTTCTGCAACTACTCGTGCAAAAAGACCAAATGAAATTGATGGCAAGGACTATCATTTTTTTGATTATGCGCATTTTCAAAAGGAATTGGACACAGGGAATTTTATAGAACATGAAGAAGTTTACCAAGGATTATACTATGGAACGCTAAAGAGTGAGGTAGAAAATATTTGGGCTCAAGGCAAGGCAGTAATATTTGATGTAGATGTTATTGGAGGTTTGAAGATTAAAAGAAAATTTGGAGACCAGGTTTTGGCAGTTTTTCTAAAACCACCGTCACTAGAAATTTTATTGGAAAGGCTTGTAAATAGGAGTACAGAGGTAGAACATCAATTGCAGGAACGAATAGAAAAAGCCAAAGAAGAATTAAAATTTGAAAATCAATTTGATGTGATCATTGTGAATGATCATTTAGACTTTACTTTTGCACAAGCAGAATCGGTTGTAAATCAATTCTTAGCCACAAAATGAGAGTAGGACTTTTTTTTGGTTCATTTAATCCAATACATCAAGGGCACTTGATCATTGGACAGTTTATCTTAAATCAGGCAAGTCTTGATGAAGTATGGTTTGTAGTCAGTCCGCAAAATCCTTTAAAAGCACCTAAAGATCTTTATGATGGAGAAGATCGCTTGAAAATGGTAAAATTGGCTGTAGAGGGCAATCCAAATTTTAAAGCCTCGGATATCGAATTTAATATGCCTAGGCCATCTTATACCTCGTCAACTTTAAAGGAACTACAAAAAAAACATCCCAAAATTGAATTTACCCTCATCATGGGTACGGATAACCTTCAGCATTTTGATAAATGGAAAGATTTTGAGGATATTTTAATGAGTAATGATATAATTGCGTACTTTAGAGAAGGCTTTTCAGGTGGGGAATATGCAAAAAACCAAAAGGTAAGGGTAATGAAAGGCCCCGTTTTAAACATAGCCAGTACGCTGATTAGAGGCCTGCTGCGCATGAAGAGACCAGTAAGTTATATGGTTCCTCAGAAAGTAGAAGACTATCTCTATAAATTGAGGGACCGATAAAATTATTGGCCCAAATAAGATTTTAAAATTTTGCTTTTGCTAGATTTTCTTAGCCTTCTCAAAGCTTTTTCTTTAATTTGCCTTACCCGCTCCCTAGTCAAACCCACTTTTTCGCTAATATCTTCTAAGGTGTGCGCTGGTCCACCATCTAGTCCATAGTAGTACCGTAGCACATCCCTTTCTTTTTCTGCTAAGGTAGAGATAACCCTATTTATCTCTTTTTGAAGAGATTCTTTCATCAAAGGCTGATCAGGCCTTGGTTCATCATTTGTGTCTAAAACACCAAGTAAGGTATTGTCCTCTCCTTCGGTCAGCGGTGCATCAATACTCATATGTCTCCCAGAGGTTTTGAAAGCATTTTCTACTTCCGAAGTTTGAATATCAAGTTCCTGTGCAATTTCTTCAGGTGTTGGCTCTCTTTCATGCTCTTGTTCAAGTTTGGCTGCGGTAGCTGAAATTCGGCCGATACTACCGACCTTATTAAGAGGCAAACGAACAATTCTTGATTGGTCTGCGAGCGCTTGTAAGATACTTTGGCGTATCCACCAAACCGCATAAGATATAAATTTAAACCCCCTAGTTTCATCAAATCTTTTAGCTGCTTTTATAAGACCCAAATTTCCTTCGTTGATTAAATCACCAAGGGTTAACCCTTGATTTTGGTATTGTTTTGAAACAGAAACGACAAAACGTAAATTGGCATTTACCAATTTTTCAAGTGCCGCTTGATCTCCCTCTCTTATTCTTCTTGCTAATTCTACCTCTTCTTGTGCGTCAATCATTGGAACCTTGCTGATTTCGTTGAGGTATTTATCTAATGATTTATTCTCTCGATTGGTAAACTGTTTGCTAATTTTTAGTTGTCTCATGAAAGATACTCAGTGAATTATGATATTCTCTATAATAGAACAAGCAAAGGTAAGGAATATTTCAACTTGAATAGTAGCTATTTTACTATATTTTCTCATTCTTTACATGGCTAAAAGAAGGACTTATAAACTAGCTTAAATATTTTTGCGCCAGCATGTTTGAAAAAACAACTATTTGTGTTGCCAAAGGAGATGGAATAGGACCAGAAATAATGAATGCGGTTCTACAAATTTTTGATCGAGCTCAAGTTCCCCTGCATTATCAATTTGTAGATATGGGTAAATCCGTCTACGACAAGGGATTCAATTCTGGAATGACTGATGAAGCGAAGACCCATATCGAAAAGTTTGGATTGCTTTTTAAAGGCCCTATGGAAACCCCCAAAGGCGGCGGAGTTAAAAGCATCAATGTAACCGCAAGAAAAACATGGAATACCCACTCAAATATCAGAACTTTTGAAACCATTCCAGGGGTAGAAACCATCTTTTCAAAAGCAGGTCTTGACATCAATATTACGGTGGTTAGAGAGAATATTGAAGATACTTATGGTGGTATTGAACATTTTGTATCCAATGATGTAGCGGTTTCTAAAAGGATTATTAGTAAACCTGGTTCTCAGCAAGTAATTCGAACAGCTTTTGAAACGGCAAAGAAACAAGGCATAAAAAAAATACACTGCGGGCACAAAGCCAATATCATGAAACAAACAGATGGTTTGTTTTTGAAAACTTTTTATGAAATAGCAAAAGACTATCCTGAAATAGAGGCAAAAGACATTATTGTAGATGCCCTTTGCATGCAATTGGTTCGATTTCCTCAAGATTTCGATATGATTGTGTTGACCAATCTGCAAGGAGATATTGTAAGCGATTTGTGTGCAGGTCTGGTTGGGGGATTGGGTTTTGCTCCATCAGCCAATGTAGGTGATCAAATAATGATTTTTGAAGCTGTTCACGGTACAGCACCAGATATCGCTGGAAAAAATTTGGCCAATCCAACTTCCCTACTTTTAAGTGGTGTAGCGATGCTTCGTCAAATAGGCTTACAAGCCCATGCATCATTGATTTATAAAGCGTTAAGACATACCATTGACTCAGGCGCACATACTGGCGATTTTGGCACGGAAAACAGTCCAAACCTAAGTACTTCAGCATACACCCAAGCCATAGTAAATAGCATTGATATAATGAAAAATCAATTTGACCTTAATCAACAAGCTACTTATACGCATAAAATACCATCGCAAAATAAAATGCTAATAACCAATTCAGAAGGACTTACTGAAGAGGGTATTGATGTTTTTATTCAGTCAGATGAACTGCCAGAAGGTATAGCGAAAAAAATACATGGTTTGATTTCGACAAAGATCACCCTGTTATGCATAACCAATCGCGGCACTTTGGTTTGGCCACAGGGTTCAGTATTTACAGATTTGGTTAATTCATACTGTCTACGTTTTTCTAAAAACCAAAAGGACGTGGATTTACTTAGCGAGATTTTGGAGTTGCAAAGTGCTTTTGAAATTAGCTCTACAGAAAAGCTGTACAAAAATGGTGACCAAAGGGCTTACAGTTTGGCACAAGGACAATAAGCAAGTTTAAAAATCTGTGGGACAACCACATTTCTTAGATTTAGGATAACTCAATGTTTTGCAAGACAAGAAGCTTATTGAAATCAAAGCAAACACCAGAAAAAGCCATTTAACGTTCATTATCAAAAAAGTTTTTACTTAAAACAAGTTAATCAAAAAAAGGGTTGTACTGAAATCTATACTTTGCTTTAACATACCTGTTCTATTGCCGAGAGCTACATATAAAACCAATACAATGCCTAATATTGTAGCCTATTTTTGACTTAAAATATATCTAAAACGAAATGTTCAGAAACATATTGTTAATCCTGAAAGGTATGGCCATGGGGGCTGCAGATATTGTCCCTGGAGTCTCAGGCGGAACAATCGCATTTATAACGGGTATTTATGAACAGCTTTTAAGTAGTATTAATGCTATAAACTTTAAACTTTTAAATACGTTCAAAGAGAAAGGCATAAGGGGCGTTTGGGAGAAGATAAATGGAAGTTTTTTATTTTTTCTTCTAATGGGAATCGGAATAAGTATTTTTTCACTAGCCAAATTATTCAAGTATTTATTGAGTGAATATCCTGTTTTGGTTTGGGCCTTCTTTTTTGGTCTGGTATTTGGAAGTATCTTCTTGGTAGGTAGGCAGATTAAAACAGTAAATTACAAAAATGTATTTGCTTTCTTTTGCGCATCGATCCTGGCTTATTTTATAACCACACTAACGCCTGTCAAAGCTTCAGAAGGTTATCTTATTATTTTCTTTTCTGGAATGATTGCCATAATTGCTATGATACTACCAGGGATTTCAGGTTCATTCATATTGGTTTTATTGGGTACATATGAGTTGGTTTTGCGCGCCATAAGTTCTTTTGATATTTCCGTGATAGCCGTTTTTACTCTAGGCGCCATACTAGGACTATTGAGTTTTTCGAGATTACTTAAATGGACACTTGATCACTATTTTGATTTAAGTATTTCCATTTTGACTGGATTTTTAATGGGTTCTTTAAATAAAATTTGGCCGTGGAAAAAAACAATTAGTACGGCATTAAATCGCCATGGCGAAATGGTTCCAATCGTTCAAAAAAACGTTTGGCCGCATAATTATATGGAAGGAGAACCGCAACTAATTTGGGCGATTATGTTGGCTTTTTTAGGAGCACTAATCATTTTCGGTCTATTCAAATGGGGGCAAGCAAGCGAGCGCAGGGCTAAGTCAATAACATATTCGTAAATTTGCCTTATCAATGGCCTTAGAAATCAAAATTCCTTCCGTAGGTGAATCTGTAAGTGAAGTTACCATTGCCGCATGGTTGAAAAAATCTGGAGATTATGTTGAAATGGACGACCCAATTGCTGAATTGGAAACCGATAAAGCCACAGTAGAGCTGAACGCTCCCGAAGATGGTGTTTTAAAAATATTGATAGAGGAGGGCGAAGATGTAGAGGTAGAGATGGTGGTTGCTGAACTTGATACAAAAGCAGAAAAGCCAGCTAGCTTGGAAACTAAGCCTAAGGAAGAAAAGCCGAAGGAAGAAGAGCGTGAAACACTTCAAAATGCAGGCAATAACTATGCTACAGGCACGCCTTCTCCGGCGGCAAGCAAAATATTGTCAGAAAAAAATATAGATGCAAAAGATGTTCAAGGTTCGGGTAAAGACAGAAGAATAACCAAAGCAGATGCAATTTCAGCCACCTCGAAAGAGATTTCAAAATCTACAAGGCCCCAAGAAGCCTTGAGAACCCAAAAAAGGGAAAAAATGAGCAAACTCCGAAAAACGGTCTCAAGACGCCTTGTGGAAGCAAAAAATCAAACAGCTATGCTCACCACTTTTAACGAGGTAGATATGAAACCTATCATGGACCTTCGTAAAAAGTATAAAGAGAAGTTTAAAGATGTTCATCAAGTGGGATTGGGTTTTATGTCGTTTTTCACCAGGGCTTCTGCCTTGGCACTTCAACAATTCCCTGCGGTAAACGCTTTTATTGACGGAGATGAAATTGTGTTTAATGATTTTAAAGATATTTCCATTGCGGTTTCGGGACCAAAAGGCTTGATGGTGCCCGTCATCAGAAATGCCGAAGTAATGACCATGTGGGAAATTGAAAAAGAGGTTATGAGATTGGCAAAAAAAGCCCGTGATGGTAAGTTAACCATAGATGAAATGACTGGTGGAACTTTTACTATTTCCAACGGAGGCGTTTTTGGTTCTATGCTTAGCACGCCAATTATCAATCCACCACAGTCGGCCATTTTAGGTATGCATAATATAATTCAGCGTCCTGTTGCTATAGACGGCAAGGTAGAAATTCGCCCCATGATGTATTTAGCGCTTAGTTACGACCATCGAATAATTGATGGTAAAGAGTCTGTTACATTCCTCAGAACAATTAAAACATACCTCGAAAATCCCGCACAATTGATTGCTGGAAAGGATCCAATTGAGCAGTTGTTGGGGTTCTAATTCGCTAAATCTTACATGCAATTTAAAGCAGGCAAATACAAAAAAGAACAACTGCTGCATTTGTATAAACTTCTTTTAATGCCTCGAAAGATTGAGGAAAAAATGCTCACTTCACTTCGCCAAGGAAAAATAAGTAAGTGGTTCTCTGGCATAGGTCAAGAAGCTATTTCTGTAGGAACTACAGCCGCTTTAGATAAAGATGAATTTATATTTCCGCTACATAGAAATTTAGGTGTCTTTACAACAAGAGAAATTCCTTTAAAAAAACTATTTGCACAATGGATGGGCAAGAAAGAAGGATTTACCAAAGGACGCGATCGTTCTTTTCATTTTGGCACTTTGGATTACCATATCGTTGGTATGATTTCACATTTGGGAGCGATGTTGTCAGTAGCAGACGGCGTGGCTTTGGCACATAAACTCAAAAAGCAAAACAAAATATGTATAGCTTTTTCTGGTGATGGAGGTACAAGTGAAGGAGAATTTCATGAAGCATTAAACCTCGCCGCCACATGGGATTTACCGGTACTTTTTGTAGTTGAAAATAACGGATATGGCCTTTCTACCCCTTCTCACCAGCAATTTAAATGTAAAAGTATAGCCGATAAGGGTATTGGTTACGGTATAGAATCAAAAAGTATTGACGGGAACAATGTCCTTGAAGTTTTTGAAACAGTTAGCAAATTGGCGAAAAAAATGAGAGATAAACCACATCCCTTTCTTTTAGAAGCGAGAACATTCAGAATGCGTGGACATGAGGAAGCATCGGGCACCAAGTATGTTCCAAAAGAACTTATGTATGCTTGGGCAAAAAAGGATCCATTGACCAATTATGAAAGTTTTTTAGTCAAAGAAGGTTTTTTAACAAAAAAAGAAATATTGGAGATTACAGATAAAATGGAGAAAAAGATTGATCAAGATTTATCTTGGGCTTTTTCCCTTCCAGAGCCAATACCAAATGTTGAAGAAGAAACAAAAGATGTATACGCAAACCACGAGTTTATCGAAAATTTTAAAATCTCTGAAAAAAAGGAAATGCGTTTAGTAGATGCTATTCAGTCTGCCCTTCGGAATTCATTAGAAAAACACGAGAACTTAATTGTGATGGGTCAGGATATAGCAGAATATGGAGGTGTATTTAAAATTACCGAGGGATTTTTGGAACATTTTGGTAAAGAGAGAATTAGAAACACACCTATTTCAGAAGCAGCTCCTCTTGGCGCAGCACTTGGCTTAAGTATCGCGAATTACAAAGCCATCGTTGAAATGCAATTTGCGGATTTTGTGAGTTGTGGATTTAATCAAATAGTAAATAATCTGGCCAAAACAAATTATAGGTGGGGCCAAAATGCAGATGTAGTGATTAGAATGCCAACGGGGGCAGGAGTTGCTGCAGGACCATTTCATTCTCAAAGCACAGAGGCTTGGTTTGCAAAAACCCCCGGATTAAAAGTTGTCTATCCTGCTTCTCCATCAGATGCCAAAGGCCTTCTTATGGAATCCATTGAAGACCCGAATCCTGTTCTATTCTTCGAACACAAAAAATTGTACCGAAGTTCTAGAGAATTGGTTTACACGGGTGAACATAAAATTCCATTAGGAAAAGCAAAAGTGTTTGATTTTGGTTCCGATGCTTGTATTATAACATATGGCTTAGGACTTATTTGGGCATTAGAAATGCAAGATAAACATGATTGGCCTATTCAAATAGTAGATTTGAGAACACTCGTACCATGGGACAAAAAAACCGTCAAAAAAGTTGTAAAATCAACGGGGAAAATATTGTTACTTCAAGAAGATACACTAAGTTTTGGAATCATGTCGGAAATTTCCGCTTATATTTCTGAACACTGGTTTACCTACTTGGACGCACCTATTTTTAGAGTAGGGAGTTTGGATACTCCCGTTCCGTTTCATGCCCATTTAGAAAATCAATTTTTGCCTAAAAAACGATTGCTTGAAAAGCTTGAAATGCTTATGATGTATTAAAAGTTAAAGCAAAAATCTTATCAACAGAGCCGCACTGTTCCTCAAAAATTTGTTTAGACGTCTCTTTTATTTCATGTAGTTTTTTATCACTTGAAAAAAGATTTTGTACTGTGCTAATGAAGCTTTCTTCGTTGATTTCAAACGCTGTTTTGCGGTCCATCAATAGTTGGGCCTCTGGCTGTTTTTTTCGATTTGGGCCAAAAAGTATTGGAAGGCCAAATGCAGCGGCCTCTAAAATATTGTGTAAACCCTTAGCCCAACCTCCACCAACAATTGCTATTGAAGCATATCTATAAATATTGGATAATAAACCTATAGAATCTATGAGTAAAACTCTTGTATATCTAAGTTTAGAGTTAGGGACCGAACTTAATTTTTCTATTCCAAAGGCAGAAAATTTATTTAAAATGAACTCAATTCTTTTTGGGTTAATTTGATGAGGTGCTATAATTACCTTTACATTTTTATCTTTTTTCAGCAAATTATAAAGCAAATTTTCTTCACGCTCATAAGTACTTCCGCCGATAATTATCTTATTACCCTTTGCAAAATTTTCAACGACTTCGTGTGAAAATTTTTTCAACGCAAGGCTCTTAGTTCGGTCAAATTTTGTATCTCCAGTGGTAATTGTTTTAGAGGGAAACCAAGGATTTTTTTGTTGATAAAGCTGAAAAATCTTATCGAAATACGATAAGGAAGGAAACAAAAAATATTTTTTATAAACCGTATATTTTGTCTCGTCCCAAATAATATTTGCGTTTATTAAGTAAATGTCAGCTCCATAAACTTTTGCTGCTTTAAGATGCCGTTTCCAAAAGTCATACTTTACCCAAAAAATCTTTTTTGATTGTAAGCTTTGGACCGTTTTTCTTGCATTTTTTTTGGTATCTAGTGGAAGGTAAAATTTATGATCAAATAAATTTTTTATTTGTGCATATTCAAACCCAGACGGGGAGAAGAAACTTAATACTAATTTACTTCCTGGCTGGTGGGTTTTTATTTTCTTAGCCAAAGGGACGATCATTTCATATTCGCCCAAGGAAGCACAATGAAACCAGTAATCAAAATTGGTATTGTTATTTTGAATCCATTTTTTGCTACTTCTTTGGCCTTGAATTAGTTTATTCAACTTTTTGTGAAATGGAGCTATCAAACTTGCAATACCATACAAAATGTACAGAATTAGCGAGTACAAAAAATCAATCAAGGTAGAAGTACTCTTCATTTTTGTCTTTCAAGAAAATGGGCAATACGATTCCAATATGTCCGCCAAACAAAATATCTTTTCTTACATTGGATTCTTTTTTATACGGGTAGAAGTTGTAAGACCTTAAACTTTTTGTATTTCCAAAAAGTGTTTCTATGCACATGTTGAAGTTTGCCCTTCTATTATTTGATAAGAAAAGCACTCCATGCATAATTCTTATTGCCGTTCCGCCTGTCAAGCGATCATACCCCTGGAGATATTCTCCATTTAATTGCGGAACGGTAGCTTCTGGTGCTTGAACATTTATTTTGTGTTGTAAATATCCTAAACCAAGACTTGAGTAAAAACCTGAGTGTCGGTATTGCCGGAACTTTGCCCAGAGGAAACCAACATCAGCTGTTCCATAAAAACCACGTTGGTTGACCTCTACTATACTGAAATTTCCATTATTGTCGATAATTTGTCCAGATGGTCCTAAAATTCCATCAAATAGATTTTTGTTTTTTACTTGATTGCCAACTATCCAGGCACCCGTAATATTGACAAAAAAGTCATTCTTAAATTTCCAAATTACAGATTGACTTATAGCAGCGCTATTTCCAAATCTTTCTTCAAGATCGCCAAAGGGTTTATGAAAAGAAACTGCTACTTGAGGCAGAATTACTTGGCTTTTTTGTAGCGAAGGCGGTGTCTGTCCAAATAGCATTGTACTGAAAAATAGGGAAATGGAAACCGCCAGACACCTCATTAGTTATACAAAGAAAGAAATCCTTATTATCAAATCTTCAATCTCATCAATAATTTCTCAATTTAATGCATCTTTGCTTCGTGAAGATAGCGGTCGTAGGTTCAGGATATGTAGGACTAGTTTCAGGTACTTGTTTCGCTGAAAGTGGTAACACAGTTTATTGTGTAGACATAGATGAGAAAAAAGTTGATGCACTGAAAAATGGTCAAATTACAATATATGAACCTGGACTTGAGGTTCTGTTCAAAAGAAATCTAAAACAAAATAGGCTTAGGTTCACAACTTCGTTGGAAGAAGTGATAAACGAGGTAGAAATTGTATTTCTTGCTCTTCCGACCCCCCCAGGTGAAGATGGCTCTGCGGATTTAAAATATGTGTTGGGTGTAGCTGACCAATTGGGGAGAATCATGAAAGATTATAAGGTAATAGTGGATAAAAGCACGGTTCCGGTTGGCACTGCAGATAAAGTAAAAGTGGCAATTGCCAAAAATTACAAAGGTGATTTTGATGTGGTTTCTAACCCAGAGTTTTTGCGAGAGGGTGTAGCTGTAGATGATTTTATGAAGCCAGATAGGGTAGTGATAGGTTGTTCAAGTCAAAGAGCAGAAGATACTATGCGTAGATTGTATGCCCCATTTGTTCGGCAAGGCAATCCGATTATTTTTATGGATGAAAAAAGCGCGGAATTGACCAAGTACGCGGCAAATTCTTTTTTGGCCATGAAAATTTCTTTTATGAACGAAATAGCTCGTGTATGCGAGAAATTTGATGCCGATGTTGACAAAGTTCGTTTAGGCATAGGCACAGATTCTCGTATTGGCAAGCGATTTATTTTTCCTGGTATTGGTTATGGTGGAAGTTGCTTCCCAAAAGATGTTCAAGCGTTAGTGAGGTCTTCAGATCAGGTAGATTATGATTTCAAAATTCTCAAAGCAGTTGAAGAAGTAAATCATGACCAAAAAACTATTCTCATGCCTAAAATCAAGAATTTCTTTGGTAATATGAATGGTAAAAAAATTGCCATTTGGGGTTTGGCTTTCAAACCCAATACAGACGATATCCGAGAGGCACCTGCTCGATACATGATTCGTGCTTTATTGGACGAAGGCGCCACAATTTCAGCGTACGATCCTGAGGCTATGGACAATATAAGAGATGTGATCGGCGATAAAATACATTATGCGAAAGATATGTATGCAGCGTTACAAAATGCTGATGCACTTTTGATTGTAACGGAATGGGCTGCCTTTAGAAACCCCAATTTTGACAAGATGGTTGAGGCCATGAATCAAAGAGTCATTTTTGACGGAAGAAATGTGTTTGATCTAGATCAAATGGACAAATTGGGTTTCTATTATGCTTCAATTGGTCGAACGACTATCATATAATGAATAGAATTTTAATTACAGGCGCAGCAGGCTTTTTGGGATCACATTTATGTGATAGATTTATCAAAGAGGGTTATGAAGTTATAGGGATGGACAATCTCATTACTGGAGATTTAAAAAATATTGAACACCTATTTGACTTAGAACAATTTCACTTTTATCACCATGATGTAAGTAAGTTTATTCACGTTTCAGGTCATTTGGATTATGTTTTGCATTTCGCCTCCCCAGCTAGTCCGATAGATTACCTTAAAATACCTATTCCAACTCTAAAAGTAGGTTCTTTAGGCACACACAATTGTTTGGGTTTGGCAAAATCCAAAGGAGCACGCATGCTTATTGCCTCCACATCTGAAGTCTATGGAGATCCTTTGGTTCATCCTCAAAATGAGGATTATTGGGGGAATGTTAATCCTGTAGGCCCAAGAGGGGTGTACGACGAGGCCAAAAGATTTCAAGAAGCCATGACAATGGCTTATCACACTTTTCATGGATTGGAAATAAGAATTGTTCGTATTTTTAACACCTATGGACCTAGAATGCGGTTAAACGACGGACGTGCTTTACCGGCGTTCATCGGCCAAGCTTTGCGAGGAGAAGATATTACCGTTTTTGGTGATGGCAACCAAACAAGAAGCTTTTGTTATGTAGATGATCTAGTTGAAGGAATTTATAGACTACTTATGAGTGATTATGCGCAACCAGTTAATATTGGCAATCCCGATGAAATAAGTATTTTGGATTTTGCTAAAGAAATTGTAGAACTTACTGGTACCGATCAAAAAATTGTTTTCAAGGGCTTACCTAAGGATGATCCCAAACAGAGAAAACCAGACATTTCGCGAGCTAAAAAGCTACTAGACTGGACGCCAAAAGTTAGTCGAGCCGATGGACTAAAAATTACTTATGATTATTTCAAATCCTTGCCCAAAGATGATTTGTACAAATACGCCCATCCTAGAGAGTTTAAAAAATAATAGAAATGAGTCAGATTTATTTTGCACATCCTACAGCTGTAATTGATGAAGGTTGCCAAATTGGAAAAGGAACCAAAATTTGGCATTTCAGCCACATCATGTCCAATTGTATTTTAGGAGACAAGTGCAATATTGGACAAAATGTTGTGGTAAGCCCTGAGGTGGTTCTGGGCAAAAATGTAAAGGTGCAAAACAATGTGTCTATCTATACTGGAGTAACTTGTGAAGATGATGTTTTTTTGGGCCCAAGTATGGTTTTTACCAATGTGATTAACCCCAGAAGTGCTGTAAATAGAAGGGAAGATTACCAAAAAACCTTGGTGAAAAGAGGTGCAAGTATCGGTGCCAATGCCACCATAGTTTGCGGACATGATATTGGAGAATTTGCTTTTATCGGTGCAGGAGCAGTCATTACTAAAGAAGTCCCTGCATTTGCGCTTTTTGTTGGCAATCCTGGTCGACAAGTTGGCTGGATGAGTGAATTTGGCCACCGCTTACACTTTGACCAAACTGGAATGGCATTATGCCCCGAGAGTCAAGATAAGTACCAACTTGTTGATGGATTGGTGAGTAAAGTACTTTAATAACCTAATTCACAAACCTATTTGTTTTGAATTCGTGCGTTTTTGAAAAATTAGATACTTATCAAAATCTATTTAAGATAAACTTCGGTGGGTTCTCTTTATTGTTTCAATACACTCTTGCATCATATTTGCCACGATTTCTGCGGCAGGTAAAATGTTGTTAAGGTAGCCACTTATTTGACCAATTTCGAGTTCTCCTTCGTTTAGTTCCCCTTGGCTCATGCCTTTTTTTGCTCTTGCACGACCTAAAATTTTCTTTAACTCTTCTTTTTTTGCTCCGCGTAGTTCGGCAGCTTTTACTTCTTTATAAAAGTCATTTTTTAGTAAACGAACGGGCTGTAGTTGTTTCATCACCAATTCTGTATCTCCCTCTTTTGCTTCTAGTAAGTATCTTTTGAAGTTTGTGTGTGCCGAAGATTCTGCTGAGGCAACAAAGCGAGTGCCCACTTGCACCGCTTCGGCACCTAAGGCCATGCATGCCGCCATAGCTTGTCCATTCCCAATGCCGCCTGCAGCTATTACGGGGATGCTTACTGCCTTGGCTACAGCTGGAACTAGAACAAGTGTGGTAGTTTCTTCTCTTCCGTTGTGTCCTCCAGCTTCAAAACCTTCAGCAACAAGTGCATCTACACCAGCCATTTCGGCTTTTTTAGCAAATTTTACACTGCTTACAACATGTACTACTTTTATGCCGTACGATTTTAATTTAGGGGTGTGGGTTTTTGGATTGCCTGCCGACGTAAAAACAATGGGTACCTTATTTCGTATGATTATTTCTATGTGTTTTTCAATAGCTGGGTAAAGAAGAGGTACATTGACAGCAAATGGTTTTTTTGTATTGGCTTGGCATTTTTTAATATTTTCCTCTAACTCTTTTGGATACATACTACCTGAGCCAATAATGCCCAACCCGCCGGCGTTACTTACTGCTGAGGCAAGTTTCCAGCCGCTGCACCAAATCATTCCAGCTTGTATTATTGGGTTTTCAAGGCCAAAAAGTCGTGTGACTTTAGTTTTGAGTGAGGGCTTGAGCATCAATTAGGTCTTCAGCAATTTGTAAAGATTCAAAAAGATGGTGATCTTTTTGTAGGGTTTTTTGCCACTTTTGAAAGGTATTAAGCTTGTTACTGTCTGCTTCTAAAAGAGGCAAGTCCATGCTTAAAATTTGTAAATCAAATTCATCTATCTTTTTGAAAAGGTTGTTCTGAAATTTTCTTTGCTCTTTTCTTTTTCTCAAACCCTCAATATAATTATCCAATTGAAGTGAGTAGCTTGTATTGTCTTTATCTTTTTTCCAAGTTTTTGCCACCTGCTCTGTTTTAATAAAAGTAGAGTCCATGCCCACTCTTTTTTCACTATTTATTTTTATCTCTGAAAAGTGGACTTCATTTGCTGAATAAATTTGGTATTTTAGGGCATCAATTTTATCCCAGTTTAGGGCATTTTCGTACTCTTTTTCGCCAGTTTCGATGTAGGAGAAAAAGTCAGGAAGGATAATATCTGGAATTACGCCTTTGAGTTGAGTGGCACCGCCATTTATCCGATAAAATTTTTGCGTAGTAAGTTTTACTGCACCTAAATCACCAATATCGCTGTTTCTAATCATTTTGTTGAGGTCAACAAATCGTTGAACCGTCCCTTTTCCGTGCGTTTGTGGGCTACCAACAATGATGGCCCGCTTGTAATCTTGCATGGCAGCAGCTAAAATTTCTGAAGCTGATGCACTAAATTCATTGACCATGATAACTAGTGGCTCATCCCACTGTGTTTGTGGGTCTCTATCTTTCATAATGTAGGGCTTATCAGCTTTGTATTTTACTTGCACAATTGGCCCTTTAGGGATAAATAGTCCACCCATTTGAACAACATCGTTTAGTGAGCCACCGCCATTATTACGCAGGTCAATTATGAGTGCTTGTGCATTATCCGCGGCTATTTTTTCAATTTCTTTTTTGACATCTTTCCAACTTGTACGACCACCAGATTTGCTAAAGTCTGTATAAAATCCGGGTAGATATATGTAGCCAACCTTCTTTTTATCTTTGTCTTGCAGTAAAAGTGATTTTGCATAGGTCTCTTCAATAATAACGACGTCTCTAACGATAGAAATCTCTTCTATACTTTCATTCGGCTTTTTGACAGTAAGTGTAACAGTTGTACCTTTTTTCCCTCTTATTATTTTGATGGCATCATCAATCCGCCACCCCGTGATGTCTACCGCTTCTTCTCCTTCTTGTTGAACTTTTAAAATGATGTCTTTGGCACCCAAGGTACTTTGCTTAAATGCAGGACCTCCAGGTACTACTCTAACAATATTGATGTATCCGTCTCTTTGAACAAGTGTTGCTCCAATACCTTCAAGCCGCCCAGAAATATTGATATCGAAGTTTTCTTTGTCCTTTGGTGGGTAGTAATTGGTATGTGGGTCAAAAAGTGAAGTAAGCGAATTTATGTATATAGAAAGGTGATCTTTTCGTCGCATTTCATGCATTCTGTCCAGCCATTGATTGTTTGATTTTTTAACGTTTCTTAATGACTGAGCATAAATACTGTCTGTACTTTCTACGTTGTAATTGGTGTCATTTTTTTCTTTTGCGTTTCTTTGGTTCTCTAATTTATTGGCATATTGACTTAAAACCTGATATTTTAAATACTTGCGCCAAAGATTCATTTGTGCTTTTTCATTTTTTGGGAAAGCACTTTTGTCTGCGTTCAGCTCAATATTTTCATTCTTGTTAAAATCAAAACCTTCAAGCATGATTTTTTCAAAAATGGGATCTAAATTTTTGATTCGGAGGTTAAAAATTTGGTAAGTGGTTTCAAAAAAGCTCAACTCTCCTGTAAAAATTTCGTTATCGATCCTGGTTTTAAATTGATTGGTTAATTTTTTGACGTCTTCTTGCAAGAAGATACGTTTGCTAGGGTCAAGATTTTCAATGTAGTTTCTGAGTGCTTTTTCTGAAAATTTATCGTCAATTTGGCTAGGGTTGTAGTGTCCATTTTGAAGACTGCTAAAAATTAAATTGAGCAATAGCGGCTCATTTTCTTGTTTGGATTTCAGGTAAAATCCAAAACTCACAAAAACTAAGGGCAGAAGAACAGCTGCAATTTTTATTAATCTCATTCTCTAATTAGTGGATGAATATAACATTTTGTTGTGGCATAATGCAAAAAATAGAAAGAGTATACTTGAAGTACATAAAAAATGGTCTTCAATTTTTAGATGATAAGCAAGGAAAGTTAAATTATTTCAAGCTGCGAAAAAAAGAAACTCCCCTCCACTGCGGCATTTTCGTCACTGTCAGAACCATGAATAGCGTTGGCATCGATACTTTGCGCGTATTTATTGCGGATTGTTCCTTCTTTAGCTTCTTTGGGGTTTGTAGCACCAATTAATGTTCTGAAATCTGCTACTGCTTGGTCTTTTTCTAAAATGGCGGCATAGATAGGTCCAGAGATCATAAATTCTACCAAATCACCAAAGAAAGGACGTTCTTTATGTACACCATAGAAAGATTGTGCTTGTACCCTAGAAAGTTGAGTGAATTTTAATGCTTTTACGGAAAATCCCGCTTCAATGATTTCGTTGAGAATTGCGCCCGCGTACCCATTTTCTACGGCATCAGGCTTTATCATTGTAAAAGTTCTATTACTTGCCATCTTTTAAAGGCAAAAATATGTTTCCCAAAGGTTTTTTACGAGTTTTGTTCTCCAATGTTAGAAAATACTTGTCAAAAGCTTTGGCCTTTATTGAATAAAGAAGTGTCTTTGGTTATCACCACACATCATAAGCCAGATGGTGATGCTTTAGGAAGTTCGCTTGGCTTATATCATTTCTTTAAATCAAAAGGTTGGCAAGTAACGGTGGTAAGTCCTACAGATTATTCTTCGAATTTTAATTGGATGCCAGGACAGCAAGAAATTGTCAATTATGATGTAAATCCAGAAAAAGCTAAAGAGTTTGTTGAAAATGCGGATATTCTTTTTTGTTTAGACTTTAATAATCTATCACGAATCAATGATTTGAGCGCCTTGGCGAAAAATTCAAAGTCAAAAAAGGTAATGATTGATCACCACGAGTATCCTGAAGGTTTTGATGATTTCCGATTTTGGAACCCCAAAGCAAGTAGCACAGCTGAGTTAATTTACCAATTTGTTGCAACATTTGATCACGAAAATTGGATGAACCTAGAGGCAGCAAAATGTCTATACGTGGGCATTATGACTGATACAGGATCTTTTCGGCATGATAGTACCACAGCAATTACTCATTTGGTGGCCAAAAAGGTTCATGACTTAGGTATTCAAACAAGTAAAATTCATGAGTTGGTATTTGATCGAGGTAAACTATCGAGAACACGCCTAGTAGGTTATGTTTTGTACCATAAACTTGCTGTAATGGAAGATATGCCCGTGGCTATAACAGCTTTGGATAAGAATGAATTGAAGCAATTTAATGTTCAAACTGGAGATACTGAAGGCTTTGCGAACTTTGGTTTAGGAATTGATGGGGTTCTTTTGTCAGCACTTTTTGTGGAACGTCAAGACATGGTGAAAATATCATTTAGAACCAAAAGTGGATTTAAGGTCAACTTATTTTCACAAAAATATTTTGAGGGAGGCGGTCATCAAAAAGCAGCTGGCGGAAGATCAAAGATGGGCTTGGAAGAAACAATTGAAAAATTTAAACAAAAAATTAGAGAGCATAAAGATGAGCTGTTCTAGGATTTTTTTGATTTTATGGCTTTTGGGTTCTATGGTTTCTTGCAGGAGAAAAGATTGTCATTCAACAAAAGACCTTACACTATGCTGGACTTTTAAGGGTGAAGGAAGAAAAATTGAGCCCAAGGATTTTGTTTTGTTTTCTACCTATGGATTAGGTCAAAAACGAAAACAAAAATATCAGGTAGAGGATACCGTGAATAATGGAATTTGGCCTCGAATTTTTGTCAAACTAAGGCAATTGGATTCTATAGAAGTCAGTATGAAGTTGGACTCTTTGGATACCGAAAGGTTAAAAATTAATTACAAAAAAGATTTTGAGCCTGGTCAAGAGATAAAATTTGGGTTGATGATCCATGATGTACTAAGTAAAGAAGAACACTATGATACCATGAAAAGCTTTGAGGCGGTACAAATCAGAAAATATATAAAGAAACAAGGATGGCCTATCAATAAATTGGATACGAATAACAGTTTTTATCTGCATAAAAAAGTCAAAAAGGAATTGCCCAATTTAACTCTAGGGCAGAAAGTTAAAGTTGATTTAAATATTTTTGATTTAAAAGGGAATATTATACAAAGTAGCCATCCGCAGCATGGGATTGACCTAAATGTTTCGGACACCCTATTGCCAGGTGTAAAAATTGCGTTACTCAATATGGCTATTGGAGAAAAGGCTAATGTAATTATCCCATTTGATTTGGCCTTTAAGGACCAACAAAGAATGGGCGTAAGACCTTTTACAACTCTTTTTATAAAATTAGAGGTTTTAGGGAGGTCAGAGTAATTTTTTTTATATTTAGAGTTATAGAGATAGATCAAATTCGTGATATTTAAGCAGTGCGTATTTTTTGGTTTTTATTTTTTTTCTATCCACTCAATTTTCGATGCAACAAAAAAATTTAACAATTTATTAACTTTGCCTTGTGGCAAAACTTAAGAAGGAATTAGGCCTTAGTGGATTCCGAAACGATTGGGAAAAGATCCAAATAAATATTCATTATACCGGACAGTGGACCAAAGGAAAAATAGCTCAATTTTTCAAGCAATTTGGAATCACACATCAACAATTTAATATACTTCGGATACTAGACAATCATGACAAAAGAAGCATTAGCGTAGTGGATATAAAATCAAATTTGTTGGAAAATGACTCAGATGTACCCAGATTACTTGGAAGAATGGTAGAGAAGAATTTGGTGAACAAAAGCAAAAGTAAATTAGATAAAAGATGTTCGCTTATTTCACTAACTCAAGATGGAAAAGAAAAGTTTGATTTGGTATCAAATGAATTGAACAAAATGGACCAAATCTTTTACAACTTAAGTAAGAAAGAGTTAAAAAATCTCAACAAACTGCTTGATAAGATTAGGGTATAGTTTGGTAAATATCTAAAAGTATAATTCAGACATTTTTTTGTTTGATGTTATCTAAATGCATCTAGCAAAATCAATTCTTCTTCATTAAAAGAATTTAGAATAATCTGCTTTTGAATTTGTTGCTTTAAGGTATTTTGTTGCGCAAGATATTGTAAACAAATTTTTGCTGGTGAAGCCAAGCGACGGTTTGTTGAAACTACTGCGTCTAGAAGATTGTCAATAAATTCTGAGTTTACAAAACCGTTTCGTTTGAGCGTATTAATGGCAGAAATTCGGGTTCGGAATTCATATAAGTTACTTGTGAATGGTACGATTTGTTCCCAATTTTCTAAAAGCTCTAACTTTTTTAGATGAATCATTTGTGCAGAGCCTCTTATTTCATCAACTTTTTCGGTAAATAATTTTACTTCCGTCGGGAAAGAGGCTGCCAATTTTGTAAGGGCGATAAGCATATTGTTGTATGACTTGTGTTCAAGTGCGCTTACAAAAAAAGCTTTGTTGTATTGGTTTATTTTTGCAGAAGAAAGATAAGCTCTTTGGACTTGCACAGAGGCAGAATATAGCCATTCTATCAAGGTTTCTTGTGATTTATGATCCGAGGCGAGTTGCCTTACAATTTCTGATAAAATCTCTTCAAAAGTTTCTTTATTTAAAGCGATTTGTAGCAGCTCTCTTTTCTTTTCAATACTTTCTGTTTGAAGTGCTAAAAGTGCATCGTACCGATCAATCATATGTTTAGCATGTTGAAATTGTGCAGCCAATTCAGGATAGGGTTTCTCAAATTGTACTTGTTTTAAAATTTCAGAGTTGACATCAAATAGAACATAGCTAACCTCTTTTTCTTCAACATTCTCAAAGAATATATCATGATGTTTATTTTCTACCCACACATTTTTATTGCTTTGACTTCCGTCTTTGAAATTTACTTGAATTTGAATGGGCATTTTGAAAAGCCCTACGTTGTCATCCCTTTGGTGAATTTGGTCAACAGAAACCCATATTTTTTGTCCGAAGTTTTCATATTTTACTTTGTATTTAGGTTCTCCGCCGTGCCAAATCCATTGGTTGAAAAACCAATCCAAATTTAGACCCAAAACATCTTGAAATGCTTGGTAAAAGTCATTGGTTTCCACATTGGCAAATTGGTGTTCTGTTAGATACCATTTAATTACTCTTTTGAAATCTTGATCGCCAACAATATGACGCAGCATTTGTATAACATGTGAACCTTTGGGGTACCATCTAGCCGTGCCGGCTTGAGTGTGTCTTATTGGGTAGAGATTTTTTTTTGATGCGTTAATCGCACTAATTTGCTCATTTCTTTGCTCCCATTTGAGTAGGTCATCTCCGTACACGGAAGCTTTAAATAGTTTTGCGTAATAAGTTGCCCAACTTTCATGCAACCAGTTGTCTGCAGCTGTTCGGGCGGTTATTAAATCACCAAACCATTGGTGTGTTAATTCGTGTGCGTTGACACCAATATAATTTCTGTCATTAAAGGATCTTTCATCTACCCAAAAGAAATCGCCAAAAATCGTTGCAGTGGTATTTTCCATAGCTCCGTAAATAAAGTCTTGCACCATAATTTGGCTATAACCATCGCCACCCCAAGGGTAAGGTATACCCGTTTCATTTTCCAAAAATTCAATCATATTTTCGGTATACATGGAACTCCATTTTAGTCTTTCAGGGTGTTGTGGGTAATACCAAAATTGAACTGGTATACCAGTTTTTGTTTTGGATTTTTTGATTTCAAAGTCACCAATACCCAACATTAGCAGATAACCTGAATGGGGTTGCTCCATTCGATAATGCCATCTTATATTGTCTTGCTGTTTTTTTGCCGAAAGCAATTTGCCATTAGACAAAACTTTGTATGCTTTTGGGAAATGAACGATAGTCTCGGTTGTAAACTTGTCATTCATATTGTCATACATGGGTATCCAATAGCGGTTGTCAATACCTTGACCTTGTGTCCAAATTTGTTTTCGTGTTTGATTGATTGGATCCGTAATTTTTGGTGTATTCCAACCTATAAAGTAAATACCTTTTCGGGGAGTTGCCTCGTAGGTAAATTCAATTTTGTGCTTTTCACCCCATTTAAGGGCGGGCTCAAAGTAAACACCAACACCTTTATCAAAATATTTAAAAGCCAGTACTTGCCCATCTAATTTGGCTTCGATAATTTTTATTTTTGGGCCGTCAAAAAATAGTGTATCTATTTGATTACGAATAACTTGAAATTCATGGTTGACGACTCCTTTGACCAATTTTTTTTGTGGTTCAAAGCGCACCTCGACTTTCATGTGCTGCATATCCACAGCATGTTCTCTAGGGTGAGATCCTTCATCAGCAAAGTAATGAATATAGGATTGTCCCAAGGAAGAAGTGTTAAAAGAAAAAACCAACAGAATGATTGCAGATAATTGAATATACTTTTTCATAAATATGATAATTTGAAAATTCAGAATGATTTGATAAGATGCTTAGAGTTTTCTTTTGATTTCCACTTCTTGGTACACCTCCAACATATCTTCTATTTGGATGTCATTAAAGTTTTTTATTTGAAGTCCGCATTCATAGCCCTTTTTAACTTCTTTTACGTCATCTTTAAAACGTTTCAAACTTTCAAGAAGTCCGTCATGTATCACGACTCCATCTCGGATAATCCGGATTTTCGAGTCTCTTTTGACTTCTCCATTGAGTACATAACAACCTGCAATGGTGCCCACTTTACTTATTTTAAATACATCACGTACCTCAATTGAACCAATTTCTTTTTCCTCAATATCTGGCTCTAACATACCCTCCATTGCAGCTTTTACTTCTTCAATAGCTTTGTAGATTACTGAATAGGTTTTTATTTCTACTCCTTCATCTATAGCTATTTTTTTAGCAGAAGGTGTAGGTCTTACTTGAAAACCGATAATTATAGCTTCGGAGGCGGTGGCCAAAAGAACATCTGATTCTGTAATTGCACCTACAGATTTATATATCACATTGACTTGGATTTCTTCTGTAGAGAGTTTCAAAAGGGAATCTCCAAGCGCTTCTACCGATCCGTCCACATCACCTTTGATAATGAGATTAAGCTCTTTGAAGTTGCCGATAGCAAGTCTTCGTCCAATTTCGTCAAGAGTGATAAGTTTTTTGGCTCGTATGCCTTGCTCTCTTTGTAACTGTTGTCTTTTACTTGCGATTTCTTTTACTTCTTGTTCTGTTCCCAGAACTTGAAAAATATCACCTGCAGTTGGTGGAGAGTTGAACCCCAACATACCAACTGGTGCCGAAGGGCCAGCAATTTGTATTCTTTGTCCTCTTTCATTAAAAAGCGCTTTTACCTTTCCAAAGTTTGATCCTCCAAGTATTGAATCTCCGACTTTCAAGGTACCTTCTTGTACGAGGACTGAGGTGTACACACCCATTCCTTTTTCCATTCTGGCTTCAAGGATTGTCCCTTTTGCTTTTTTATTTGGATTTGCTTTGAGCTCTAGTATTTCTGATTCCAGTAGAACTTTTTCAAGTAGTTCGTCTACGTTGAGTCCAGTTTTTGCAGAAATTTCTTGTGCTTGAAACTGCCCTCCCCACTCTTCAACAAGTATATTCATTGCTGAGAGTTCTTCCCTTATTTTATCTGGATTTGCAGTATCCTTGTCAATTTTGTTGAATGCAAACACTATAGGTACATCGGCTGCTTGTGCATGTGAAATTGCTTCTTTTGTTTGCGGCATCACTCGGTCGTCTGCGGCGATTACAATGATGGCCATATCTGTAACTTTTGCTCCTCTCGCTCTCATCGCGGTAAACGCTTCGTGACCGGGCGTATCAATGAAAGTAATTTTTCTATCGTCTTCTAACGTAACTTCATATGCTGCAACATGCTGAGTAATTCCACCTGCTTCACCTGCAATAACATTTGTGTTTCTAATATGGTCTAGAAGGGATGTTTTTCCATGATCAACGTGCCCCATTATAGTAACAATTGGGGGTCTTTCTTGCATATCCTCTTCGTTATCAATCTCTTCTACAATATCAATTTGTGTTTCAGCATCTATAAATTCGATTTCATATTCGAATTCTTCAGCTAATAATTCAATTGTTTCTGCGTCAAGTCTTTGGTTAATTGAAATCATCATGCCCAAACTGAAACAGGCAGTAATTATTTGATTGACATTAATGTCCATTAGGTTTGCCAGTTCATTGGCAGTTACAAATTCTGTAACTTGTAGTATTTTGCTGTCAAGTATATTTTGTTCTTGAGTTTGTTCAATATTTTTTCGAATGTTATCCCTTTTTTTCTGGCGGTGTTTCGCTCGATTTCCTGTATTTCTATTGCGTTGAAACTTATTATGGGTAGTCTTTTTGTTATTTGGTTTTGAACTTGTTGATGTTTGTCCGGTTTTAGAGATAACTTTTCTCCGACGTCTTTTTTTCTTTTTGACATCTTCTTCGTCGGTATTTCCTTTTTTTGGTTCTTCCTTTTTCTTTTCTATTGGTGTTTTTAATTCTATCTTACCTTTTACCGACAGACCTTTTAGTTTTTCATACTGGGGTTTGATAAGGGGGTTTTCAGATTCTTCCTCTTTCGGTTTATTCTCTTCTGATGGCGTTGGTATTTTCTCAAGAGGTTCTAGTTTATCCTCAATCGTTTGTTCTTCTGATAAGGCATTTATTTGATTTGTGTTTTCTGGAGTATCAACTTTCTTTTTTGGGTTGAGGTCTATTTTGTCTAGGACTTTAATACCAGGTAATTTATTTTTTTCTAGAATTTCGTCTAGTTCTTTTTCTTGCTTGTTCTCTTCTTTTATTGGTGGAGTTTCTTCTGCAGAATTCTGTTTTTCCTCTGTTTTGTTTGAGGATTCAGTAGGTGCAGTAGAAAGTCCGGTGTCTTTGATAAGAATAATTTCCTCTTCAGTTTGTTTTTTGGGGATATCTTTCTTTTGGGATTGCGCGTGAATATTTTGTTTTTCGACTTTTTCAGTTCTTCTTAGACTTAAAGATTCTTCTTTTGCTTCTTTATCTGCGGAGAAATGTGCCTGAAGTAGGTCATACATTTCTTGAGAAATTTTTGCTGTAATTTTATCTTCTACATCGAAATTATTTTCGTTGAGGTGCTCAATAAGTTTACCAAAGGAAACATTGAGTTCCACGGCGACTTTTTGGATACGGTATGTTTTTGACTTGGCTGCCAAATTGTTTTTAAATACTTATTCAATAAACCAAAAACCCAATAAAAAACAAAGTTTTTCATTTGGTTTGGATTTTTCTATTTGCCTTCATCAGTCTTCAAATTCAGATTCTAAGATGCGCTTAATCTCAACAATCGTTTCTGATTCGAGATCAGTTCTTGCAATTAAATCTTCGTTTTCAACCTCAAGGACGCTTTTTGCGGTATCTAAGCCTATAGCCTTAAATTCATCAATTATCCATCCGTCGATTTCATCCGAAAATTCATCCAAATCTACATCAGTTTCGTCATTTGCCAAATCTTCTCTAAAAACATCAATTTCAAAGCCGGTTAATTTTCCTGCCAATTTGATGTTGTGTCCACCTTTACCTATGGCTAAACTTACTTGATCTGCAGCAAGGTATGCTTCAGCTCTCTCTTCTTTGGTAATGATATTAATATTTGAAATTTTTGCTGGGCTGAGGCATCTTTGGATATACAGAACGTTGTTAGTTGTGTAATTAATAACATCGATATTTTCATTTCGAAGCTCTCTGACAATCCCATGAATTCTCGCGCCTTTCATGCCAACACATGCACCAACTGGATCAATGCGATCATCATAACTTTCTACGGCTACTTTTGCTCTTTCTCCAGGTTCTCTTACTATTTTTTTAATGGTAATTAGGCCGTCAAGTATTTCGGGCACTTCAAGTTCAAAAAGTCTTTCGAGGAATATAGGAGCAGTTCTAGAGAGGATAATTTTTGGATTCCCATTGTACATTTCTACAGAGAATACAACGGCTCTGATGTTGTCGCCTTTTTTGTAAAAATCTCTTGGTATCATTTGATCTTTTGGAATAATTAGTTCATTTCCTTCATCATCAAGTACCATCATCTCGCGTTTCCAAATTTGGTAAACTTCTCCAACTACAATTTCGCCTACTCTATCTTTATATTTGGTATAAAGTTCATCCTTTTCTAATTCCATAATTCTTGTAACTAGCGTTTGTCGTGCAGTAAGGATGGTTCTTCTCCCAAAGTCTTCCATATGAATTTCTTCAATGGCTTCTTCTCCAATTTCATAGTCTTCTTCAAGCAATTTTGCTTGGTCAATAGCAATGTCAAGGTTATCGTCCTCTACTTCAAGATTATCTACAATTTTTCTATTTCGGTAAATTTCTAAATCTCCTTGTTCAGTATTGATAATTACATCGAAATTATCGTCTGTGCCATATTTTTTGCGGAGCATTTGCCTAAATACATCCTCCATTACTTGCATCATTGTGGCGCGGTCAATGTTTTTGAATTCTTTAAATTCGGAAAATGATTCGATTAGTCCTATACTCATAATTTATTTGAAACTTGGTATTACTTTAATTTTGATTTGCTGATTAAATTCTATATTAACGATCTGATCTGGTAATTTTTTGGATTTTGGTATTTTAATTTCTAAATTATTGCCGTCAATCTTTTTAAGCATGCCCTTAATTATATTTTCGTCTTGTTCTATTCTTAGGGTTCTATTTATATGTTGAGGAAATTGTCGAATGTCTACAAGTGGTTTTTCAATCCCTGGTGAGGAAATCTCAAACCTGAACGCATCTTCTTCAAGTCCTAAATTGTCGAGTTCTTTAGAAATGGTTCTACTAAGTTTTGCGCAAAAGTCAATTTTAACTCCAGCATTGCCATCAATAAAAAATTTAATGACGGTTTCTGTGGAATTACTTTCCGTATCAACCAAGAAGCAGTCTGTATCTGCAAGTTGGTTTTCGATAATATTTTTTATGGCACTGACTTTGCTCATCAACAAGTGGTCATGAAAAAAGGGGATTTGCATCCCCTTTCTACTTTACTGCAAATAAACTAAAATTTTTATACTTAAGGTTATGCGCTAATATTTCTCAGAAGTATTTAATTTGTTGGTTCTGTATTCATGTTGAATTTCAAACTAGTAAATAATGTTTTGGGTTGGTTGTCTTTCGCTATCAGCTTGTTGGTTTATACATTAACCATTGAACCTTCTGTCCCATTATGGGATTGTGGTGAATTTATTTCCGCAGCTTATAAGTTGCAGGTAGTTCACCCTCCAGGAGCACCACTTTTTTTGATGTTGGGTAGAGTATTTTCGCTTTTTGCTGGAAGCCCAGAAAATGTTGCTTTTGCTGTAAACTTTTTGTCTGCAGTAGCTGCTGCGCTTACGGTAATGTTCACTTTTTGGATTATTACCCATTTTGGTAAAAAGTTGATGGGAATAAAGTTGTCCGAAAAGCAGCTAACTTTACCACAAGGGATCGCACTTTTTTCTGCTGGACTGGTTGGGTCTTTGGCTTTGACCTTTATGGATACCTTTTGGTTCTCCGCAGTTGAAGCAGAAGTGTATGCTAGCTCTTCTCTTTTTACCGCAATAACATTCTGGTTAATATTAAAATGGGAAGCGAACAAGGATCAAATTTTTGCTGATCGTTGGTTGATTTTGATTTTCTTTTTAATTGGCTTGGCAATTGGCCTTCACCTGTTGAATTTGTTGGTTATTCCCGCCGTGATTTACTACTACTATTTCAATAAATATGACTACAGTAGAAAAGGGTTGTTTAAGGCGAGCGCAATAGGGTTAGGTATTCTTGGTTTTTTACAGTGGGGATTGATTCCTGGTTTACCAAGATTGGCCTCATCTTTTGACCTCTTTTTTGTAAATGAATTAGGACTTCCGTTTAATATTGGCGTGATCATCTTTATTGCAGTTCTATTCGGTTTGCTTGCGTTTGGATTGTTTTGGACAACTAAAAATGGTCACGCTTTATACAATCTCATTCTGTTGTGTGTCACGTTCTTAGTTATTGGATATTCTTGTTATGCTATGGTTCCTATACGGTCGTTGGCGGAGCCGACAATTGATATGAATAATCCCGAAGATGCACACAGTCTTCTTAGCTACATAAATAGAGAGCAATATGGAGATAGACCGCTCTTCAAAGGGCCCTATTTTACGGCAAGACCCATTGGTATAAATGAAGGAAGAATGCAGTATCGTAAAGATAAAGAGGACGGTAAGTATGAAAAAATTGGCGAAAAATTTTCATATGAATACGATGAAAAAGACGAAACAATTTTTCCTAGAATGGGCGATGCACGAGAAAAAAATCAAGGTTTTCCTATTTGGATTTCTAGTTTAGAAGGGAAGAAAAGAAATCCTACGTTTTCTGAAAACATAGGTTTCTTTTTCAAATATCAAATTGGTTGGATGTATGCTAGGTACTTTTTCTGGAATTTTGTAGGGCGACAAAGCGATGTGCAGAATGTTACTGGCGAACCATTTGATGGGAACTGGTTAAGTGGCATTGGCTTTGTAGATGCTCGATTAGGTCCTCAGAAAAATATACCTCCCTTGCATAGCAGCAATAAAGGGCGAAATACATATTTCTTCTTACCACTAATTTTAGGACTTATTGGCGTTTTGCATCAATTTAAAAAGCAAAAGTTGGATGCTTGGGTAGTCACTTGTCTTTTTGTTTTTACAGGTTTGGCAATTATCGTTTTCTTAAATCAGCCACCTCTTGAACCAAGAGAAAGAGATTATGCTTTTGTTGGGTCTTTTCAAACTTTTTGTATTTGGATTGGACTGGGTGTGCTTTATGTCTACGATCAATTGAGTAAAAGATTAAACGGATTAACTGCTGCAGGTTTGTCCGGGATTTTGTGCTTATTTGCTGTCCCCGTTTTGATGGGCGCGCAAAATTGGGATGACCATGATCGAAGTGGAAGAGATCTGGCTCTAGCTTTTGCTAAAAATTATTTAAACTCTTGCGATGAGAATGCCATTCTTTTTACCAATGGTGACAATGATACATATCCTTTGTGGTATGCTCAAAATGTAGAGGGATATAGAACTGATGTGCGTATCATAAATTTAAGTTTATTAAGTACAGAATGGTATTCATCAGCTTTGCGACGAAAATTTTATAAATCTGAGGCTTTACCAATTAGTATACCAGCAGGGCAAATGGAAGAAGGCAAAAGAGAATATTTGAGGTATAATAACAATCCTAAAATATTCCCGGAAGGTAAATATTACGAAGTAGATAAAATTGTTAAATTCATTACCTCTGATGATAGAAGATTTATGGTAAATCAGGGCAATGGGGAGTTTGATAACTACTTGCCTACAAGAAATCTTATTTTGCCAATAGATAAGCAAGTAGTTATTGAAAGTGGTACTGTAAAGGCCAAAGATTCATCTTTTATAGTTCCAGCTATGATGTGGAAACATAACAATGGACGAGGCATAATGAAGGGGAGCTATCTTGTTTACGATATCATCGCGACCAACGCAAAAAATGGTTGGGAAAGACCGATTTATTTCACCACAACTACTTCCAAAAAGACCTATCTAGGATTGGATAAGTATATGCGACTTGAAGGCCTTACATACCGTTTAGTCCCAATTGAGAGCAATCTTAACCAAGTAGGTGGAATGATCGACTTGGATCTGCTGTATGATAAGTTAATGAACACTTTTGTTTGGGGAGGTATGGAAAAAGGAGATGAAATTCTTCTTGATGATAAAGCTACCCTAGTGCCTAAAAATCTCAGAAACACTTTTACTAGTTTATCTAGAAGGTATGCTGCTCAAGGAGATAACGAAAAAGCCACCAAATTATTGGATCATTGTATGACGGTAATTCCAGCATCTAGCTTGCCCATGGAGCCCAACATGAAATGGTATTTTATTGATTGCTATTATTTGGCTAAATCGGCAGACCAAGGTGAGCGCATGTTAACCAATTATCTATCTGAAGTTCAAGATTTGTTGAACTATTATGCCAAGTTTAAAGGAAAGCTTAGAGATGCAGGAAGAAGGCAAAAAATCCAGACAATCTCCTCTTTATTGCAGGCTGCTCGAACCGCAGATCGAGAAAAATTAAAAGAATTTGACCAGATAAAGTCCTTGCTAAATTCAAAATCAAATCGGTTTGAGTTGGATCAAATTTTACAATACCAACTTGGTTACAACAATGAAAATGTCCGAAAGGCGTTTTTGGATAGGTTAGGTGCTCAATAAATTGCATGGTTTGGCTAAATCTAGTGTAATTTACGGGAAACATGCTGTGGAGGAAGCCTTAGAGAACGGTGTTTCAATACACAGAATTTTACTAACGGATTCGAATAAGTACTTGCTTCAGCACATAAAAAATTATGGTGTTCCATATAGTTTTGTGCCTCCTGAAGCATTAAATAGGTATTCTTCTGGGAATCATCAAGGCGTGCTTGCATTGTTGCCAGCTGTTGAATACAAACAGTGGGATGAAGTCTTGATAAATAGTGAGGGGGAAAAAAGAGTTCTCTTGCTTGACGGTATTACTGACGTTAGAAATTTTGGCGCAATTGCTCGAACTGCTAAAAGTTTTGATTTTGACTTGATTGTTGTACCCAAGTCAGAGTCTGCATTTCTAAATGGAGACGCAATAAAAACTTCCGCGGGAGCGCTATTGAGTTTACCAGTTGCACGTGTAAATCATCTTAAAGATTGTATTTATGGATTGAAAGAAATGGGTATAGGAATTTATGGCCTAAATGAAAAAGGAAACGACGACTTTTCAAAGATTTCTCACAAGTCATGTGCTTTAATTTTAGGAAATGAGCAAAAAGGTATTCAAAGCGGTATTTTAAAATTATGTGATGCACAGATTAGAATTCCTATGAGCATATCCTTTAACTCACTAAATGTTTCCGTAGCAGCGGGCATAGGAATGTATGAGATAAATAAAAAGGCAAAATAAAACCAATCAAAAAAGTCAATTATTCTGTTATTTTCGCGAAACTTTTAAGAAAATCATGTATTGGACATTAGAATTAGCTAATTATCTCGTGGATGCTCCTTGGCCAGCCACCAAAGATGAGTTGATTGATTATGCAATCCGAACAGGTGCACCTTTAGAGGTAGTAGAAAATCTGCAAGATTTAGAACAAGAAGAGGACCCATATGAATCTATTGAAGAAATCTGGGCAGATTATCCAACAACTGACGATTACTTTTTCAATGAAGATGAATTTTAGAATAGTAAGGAGCAAGCGATAGAGAAATTCTTCACGTTCCCATTTTTGTTTAGAGTTGGTTCTAAAGCGGTTAATTCAATATCCTCTCCAATGTTGAGGAGACTAAAACGAATTTCCAATAGCAGCGTGCTAAAATCTCCTTTATTTGCCCAACCTAGTTTGATTTGAGGATCAATTCGTCTAAAGGGTAAATTTCGATGAAGCGCTTTTAATTCATCTTTTGCATAAAGTTCATTGCTGAGAATAAAAGCACCTTGAAGACCAAATAATACTTCTCCTCGCTCACCAATATTGTGGTATTTACAAAACGATGTATTCAAAACCAAAAAATTAATTCTGCTATATTCTTTTGTTTGATGTTTGAAATTTGACCCTGTAAAGGCCATTTCAATTTCGGCAAAATTGCCAAATTGCTTTTTCGTTTGTTTTTTGATGTATAAACCTGTTTGAATACCGAAACGAGGCCTTTGCTTATCAAATTTTCCACCCCAAATGGTACTTGAATTAAGCCCCATTTTGACTCCAAGATGGGCTGATTTGTCAGTAGTTTGAGAAAAAACGGGAAGCCACAAGCATGCCAAAATAAGTACAATTAGTTTTTTCATTTTACTTTCTTTTTCAATTCTTTTGCCATAATCTTATTGCCTATAGGTTCTATTAGATGATTTAATTGTTCGACTAAATCCAATAATTTATGGGTATCTTTTTTGTGCTGTGCCTGCTTTATGGATTTAAGCAAATGCTTGAGTGAAGTGTTTATTTGTGCATCAAAAAATTCAGGATTTTGATTTCGTATTTTTTCTACCGTATTCAAATTCAATTTTGCTTCATTGTCGGCTTCAATAAAGCTTCTTTGTTCTACATCATTATTGGCAAATTTTATTGAATTATTGAGCATATGTTGAATATCTTCTTCAGTAAGGCCATATCTAGGTTTGATATGAATATTTTGTTCTACACCGGTCCGCAACTCTTTTGCTTGGACTTGCAAAAGACCATTTGCATCTAAAAAAAAGGAAACCTCAATTTTAGGTATTCCTGCAGGCATTGCTGGGATACCAGATAGCGT
>CENJ01099842.1_pt1 | contig 42783 bp, 38 predicted proteins | sample 356161 | NCBI WGS metagenome assembly CENJ01 (sample SAMEA2619531, study PRJEB7988) | marine metagenome | biome: marine biome (ENVO:00000447); feature: surface water layer (ENVO:00002042); material: "saline water (ENVO:00002010), including plankton (ENVO:xxxxxxxx)" | depth 5 m | reverse complement strand
ATCGTGATCACACATCACGCGCTCTCCTTAAATGCGGCCGGAACCGCTCTCTTCGCTGCTTTAATCCATGCCTGCGCTGCGGCGACTGCGTCGGACGGCTCTGAGGCCCATCCAAAACTTACCCGAAGCGAAGACCGCGCAATATTTTCTTCTACCTGCATAGACGTCAGAACGCCCGAGGTTTTCACCTTACCGCTCGAACATGCCGAGCCTGCTGATACCGCAACGCCGCCAAGGTCCATAGCCATGACTTGCGTCTCACTGGCGAAGCCTTCAAGGGCAAAACAGGACGTACCCGGCAAACGGTCGCAGGTGTTGCCAAAGAACACGACCGGCGCTGCTGCCGAAACGAGTGCCTCAAACTTATCCCGAATGTCGCTTACACGCTTCACGGCTGCCGCTTGAGACGCCTCAACAGCTGCTCCAAACCCTGCAATTCCAGCGACATTCTCAGTGCCCGAACGAATAGACCGTTCCTGACCGCCACCGATTAGCTGCGGCTTTAGCGGCGCGCCAACTCGAAACCAGAGAGCACCCACACCTTGAGGACCACCCAGCTTATGTGATGAGAACGCGGCATAGTCGACGCCAAGAAGGCCAACGTTCAGCGGAATTTTCCCGAGCGCCTGCACTGCATCGCAATGCGTGTAACCGCCCTTTTCGCGAACCATTTGTGCCGCCGCCTGAACCGGCTGGATTACGCCCGTCTCATTATTCGCGAGCATCAGACAGAGGAAAGGAAACTCTCCTTCCTCCAGTGCGTCGAGTTGCACTTTCAGATCATCAAGATCAATCTCACCCGTAGGCTTCAACGCCACTCTTCGAGCATCGACGGGCATCTGAGCAGACACAGCTGGGTGCTCGAGACCGGACACAAACACAACAGACTTTTCAATGAGTGCCAAAGCGCCCTTGATGGCGAGCGCGTTCGCTTCCGTGCCGCCACTTGTAAACACTATGTCCTCGGATCGCCCGCCAATAGCGGTCGCCAGCGATTGCCTGGCCTTTTCTACAATGCCACGCGCTTTCCGCCCGGCAGAATGCACAGACGAAGGGTTTGCACCCACATCAAGCGCAAAGCCTAAAGCTTCCCTCGCTTCTGGACGAAGAGGGGCTGTCGCATTGTAGTCGCAATAAACCATAGTGCCTGTCAGGCAGCCTGACTTCCATCAAGACGACGTGTCTGAACGATCTGACCGGCTCGGCCATTCACAACATCATCCAGCGTCACTTGAGCAAGGAAGCCCAAAATGTGCTGTCGAAGTGAGTCCCACAGTTCGTGCGTTGCGCACTGCTCGCCGTCAGGACCACAACCGCGTCCGGAGTCCGGCGCACAACGTGTCGTCTTGATCGGCTCGTCAACGGCAAGGATGATGTCGCTCAGACGGGTCTTAGATGCGTCTTTTGCAAGAACATATCCACCACCCGGACCACGAACACTTTTCACGACACCGCGGCGGCGCATCTTGGCAAACAACTGCTCAAGGTAAGAAAGCGAGATAGACTGGCTGGCAGCAATCTCTGCGAGCGTCTTCGGCTGATCCCGCGGAGAATCGGCCAGATCGACCAGTGCCATAACCGCGTAGCGGCCCTTCGTTCCAAGTTTCATCTTTTAACTCCAGCTGAGTGGGAGATAGATACCCATTGAGAAAGGTCAACTATTTTTCTTCCGAAATTCTTGATTTTTAGTCAATTGAAGGTTTACACCCAGCCTTCAGCAAATTGTCGCACGCTGCACTAAGGAGCACTACATGGCAGAGATTATCATTCCCGGCCCGGCTGGTCGTATCGAAGCCCGCTATACGGAAGGCCCGGAAGAATCCTCTCCAATCGCTCTCATCCTCCACCCGCACCCGCGCGCTGGCGGCACGATGCAGGATCCAGTGACGATTTCCCTTTATAACCTGTTCGAGTCCCGCGGGTTTTCTGTAATGCGCTTCAATTTCCGGGGCGTCGGTCGTAGCCAGGGCCAGTTCGAATCAGGATCAGGCGAATTGTCTGACGCTGCTTACGTTCTTGATTATATGGAGTCCCTGACCGAAACGCCGCGTTACTGCTGGGTTGCAGGGTATTCATTCGGCGCGTGGATCTGCCTACAGCTTCTGATGCGTCGTCCGGAAATTGATGGCTTCCTCGCCATCTCTCCGCCCGCAAACCACTATGACCTGAGCTTCCTGGCTCCATGCCCGGCTTCTGGCCTGATCTTGTCAGGCGATCAGGACAAAGTCGCACCACCAGCTGACATTGAACGTTCGCTTACCAAGGTGCGCGTCCAGAAAGGCGAAGTGATCACACGTGATTCAATCCCGGGTGCGAACCACTTCTATCAAGGCAAGTTGGACGAGATGACGGAACGTTGCGCCCAGTATCTTGATGAGAGCCTTCAGAAAGCCGAACGCGAGCGCCTCGGCGACATCTGATCACTCGATCAGTTTTCCACCTGTTAGCGGGTGCGGCACTCCAGTCGTACCCGGAAAGCTGAGCGGCAGGCCACGCTTGCTGCGCACAGCCAGAAGCGCAAACGCCTCAGCTTCAATTGAATCGCCACGCCAGCCTTCATCCTCTGCCGTAACAACCGGCACAGGACAACGCTGATTCAGCTCGTCCATCAGAAACGGGTTTAGACGCCCCCCACCGCAAACGACGACTTTCGTCACCGGCTTAGGGAACAAGCTAAGTCCTGATGCGACCCCGGCCGCACTAAACGCCGTGAGCGTTGCGCATCCGTCATTGAACGACAGTCCATCCGCGAGATCAGCGTTGAAGTCATATCGGTCTAGCGATTTCGGATATGATCGTTTGAAGTACGGGTGGCTCATCCAGTCTGCGAGACGTTCTGCATGCACCTCGCCCTGTCGTGCAGCATGGCCATCTGCGTCGTACGTGCCCTGATGATGCTTCATGACCCACTCATCGACGGGACCATTGGCGGGTCCACAATCGAACCCGAAAATTTCATCACCGTTGATGTAGGTCAGGTTTGCGACACCGCCGAGGTTCAATACTGCGACGGGCTGCTCAAGATCGGCGATTAGAGCGAGGTGATAGACCGGAGCGAGCGGTGCGCCTTCACCGCCAGCGTCAACATCATCCGCTCGGAAGTCGAAAGCCAATGGAACACCAAACATGTGCTTCAATGACGGCGCATCCAAAATCTGAAGGGTTCGTCCTTTGCTGCCGTTTAGAGGTGCCTTATGCAGAACAGTCTGACCATGCACTCCCGCGAGTACCGGTTTCTTGTCTGGAACACATTGAGCCACAGCGTCATCAAAGGCGTCTTTGTGAGCGCGATTCAGTACACGCATAGCTGCATCGAAGGTACTCTGAGGTGGCGTCCCTTCCCAGTTCCAGGTGCGTGCCGCATCGACAGCAGCGCTGATTTCAGCGCGTTCGTCGGGCGTAAATTTACGCTCCGAAACGGGCCCGAACTCATACACCTTTTCACCATCGGTACGGATGATTGCAGCATCGACCGCATCAATCGAAGTGCCGCTCATGAACCCGATTGTCCAAATTGGCGAAAAATCGCCCGTATCAGTGTTCAAACCTTCTATCCTTCGTGCTAGATCGCCGCGTCTAATGGAGACCGATATGAGTGAATTCAAATCCGATTTTCTGCGCACTCTGCAGACCCGCGGCTACATCAAGCAGACCACTCACGAAGCCGAGCTGGATGCTTATTGTTCCGAAGGTGTGCCGATGGCTTATATCGGATTCGATGCCACGGCTGAAAGCCTGCATGTCGGCTCACTCCTTCAGATCATGTTGCTACGCCGCCTTCAACAGGCTGGCGGCAAACCGGTTGTACTTATGGGTGGCGGCACGACTAAAATCGGCGACCCGACGGACAAAGAGAAGTCCCGCCCGATCCTGACGGAAGACGCCATCGCTAAGAATATTGAAGGCATCAAGAAAGCCTTTTCACCGTTCCTGACATTTGGAGATGGTCCCACAGATGCCATCATGGTCAATAACGCCGACTGGCTGGATAAACTCGGCTATATCGAGTTTCTGCGTGACATCGGCAAGTTGTTCACCGTCAATACGATGGTAAAACAGGACACCGTTGCACGTCGTCTCAAAAACGAGCAGCCATACACCTTCCTTGAGTTTAACTATACGCTTCTCCAAGCATATGACTTCCTTGAGCTCTCACGCCGCCACAACTGTATGATCCAGCTGGGCGGCTCAGACCAATGGGGCAATATCGTCGCTGGGACGGACCTCATCCACAAAGCGGACGGCCGTCAGGGCTTTGGCATCACATCACCCCTCATTACGACGGCTTCCGGCGGCAAAATGGGCAAAACTGCAGACGGCGCAGTATGGCTGAACTCCGAACTGCGGACGCCATATGAATACTGGCAGTTCTGGCGCAATACTGAGGACGCTGACGTCGGCCGTTTCCTTCGCCTGTTTACAGACATCCCGCTGGATGAAATCGAACGACTGGAAGCACTTGAAGGTGCCGAGATAAACGATGCGAAGATCGCGCTCGCCGATGCAACCACAACAATGCTGCATGGCGAACAGGCCGCAAACGACGCAAAAGAGTCCGCTGCAAAAGTGTTCCAGCAAGGCGCAAGCGGAGACGCGTTGCCAACCTATGATGTTTCCAAAGATGAAGTAGAAGCAGGCATGCTGGTCGCAGCCGGTTTCACAGCCGCGGCTCTGACAAAATCCAATGGGGAAGCGCGCCGGAGCATCAAGCAGAATGCAGCCAAACTCAACGGTGAAAGCGTCAGCGACGAGAACGCGACACTCAGCCTTTCAGATTTTGATGCAGATGGCCTAGCGACATTGTCCATCGGCAAAAAGCGCCACGCCCGCCTTCAGCTCCGCTAGGGCGCAGGCTCCAATTCTTCTGGTTCCGTGACCTCTTCTGGCTGCGGGACCGGAGCTTCCGGGTTTTCGAAAACGCGGCGCAATACGCCCGGAACAATACCTGAAAGCGGATTCACGGAAACACGCGCTTCTTCCAAAGATCCCCGCACATCATAGGTAATCGCGAACACGCCCTCACCTTCGCGCGAGACAAACAAATCCCCGATGATCGGGATTCCACCCAGTGCAGAGTTCACACCAAATGACGGCACGAGAACGCCGCTGATTTGCAAGTCCTCACCATCGTCAAGCATATGGCCATTCGCCGTTAAACCGAGCGCCGGGCCCGATGCCTTGCCGCCGCGAATATAGAACCCCTCAGGTGTAAGCGTCAGCGGAAGCTCGACACTTGAGAACAGCACGCCCTCACCCGACATCACGTCTGACAGCCCCCGAAGTGACGCAAGAGACAGAATCTGCGTCAGCAAAGGCGCATTCGCCATGCGTGCATTTCTCAGCGTGATATTCAGATCGGATGGTTGCTCATCTGCTCGCATGATACCGTTCATGCTGAGCTCGCCACCCGTCACAAAGTCTTGCCCGAGAACCGCAGAGATCAATCCACCCGCATTGCTTGCCTGTGCCGTGAGCTGATTATTGCCGTCATCCAGGCCCTGTATGGAGAGCGCGAACGGATTATCTAACTCTAACAAACCGGCGAGCTCAAAACTGTTCAGGCGCGGGCCAGAGAAATCCACACGCATCGTCGCATCCTGTGCCTGCAGGTCGTTTCTGAGCTGAAGGCGATCAATATTTGCGTCCAGCGTGACCTCTCCAAAGATCGGAAGCGCACCGCTGCCACCGGCGCCGCCTGCATTTAGAACACCCTCCAGAAGCGGAGCCGCGTTCAGATACGGACCGGTTAGCTCCAGTTCCAGCGTGAGCGGATCGGGACGCCGAAGTTCACCGCGCAGGTCAAGCTCGTCTTCGATGTAAATGCGGTCAACTGAGAGGTCTTCCAACCGTCCGTCAGCGCCCAGAGAAACATCACCCTGAAAGTCGACGCCCTCGGCGATGAAGGCAATTTCAGTCGTCTGTTCCTCTTCCTCGGTAATTACCCGAACAACTGCATTGGCTGGCTCACCTATTGGCTTAAACCAGGAAAACTCCTCTACATCGAGGCGAGACTCTTCAAAGTCGAGCGCGATATTGATCAGGTTCCAGTTCTCAGCTGACGTTCCAAACGCATCAAGCTCCGCGTACGCCGATCCGGTCATGTAGGTTCGAATTGCAACGCCGAACCGGTTAATGAAATCAGGACTCACATAGCCGGACGCCCGTAGTGTGGAACGGTCTTCAGCGCCTTCTTCACGAAACCGGTCGCTCCAGGTAAATTCCATCGGCGCGTCACCGAACTGACCATAACCGGAGATACGCAGGAGCTCATTGGACACGTGGATATCCGCCTGACTGCCAGTCAAGGACATCTCATTAAACAGCTCTCTAAAGCCTCCATCTGTGATCTCGCCTTCGACAGTGAACCGCGTATCCTCATAGGACACTTCGGATAATGCCGGACGGATCAGCGAAAAGTGCGCCTGTCCGGACCCTGTAATATCTTGAATGTTCAGTCCATATTGCGCCTCAAGCTGAAGCCGGGAATCAGAGAGCGTCTGGAGAATATCCTGCACATCACCAAAGCCTTCGGCGTCGATATAAAAGTTCTCACCTTTTGGCTTAAACTGGGGAATCGAGACCTTCCCTGAAGTTAGCGTCCAATTGCTGAATTCACCGCTCTCAAGATCGAGCGAGAAGGAGTTTCCGTTCAGGCGGGCTGAACCGCGCCCTCTGTTCACCGAAGGCAAATCCTCCAGGAATGACGTGACAGCATTCTCAAACACGAAATCCAGCTGGAGATCTTCATCGTCCAGTCGATCATCCCGCAATTCATCCGGCGATAAGTCCATCCGGAATTGAGCTGCGGAGAAGTCGCCTTCGCGAACGTTTTCCTCAACCCACAGACGCGCATCAGCCCCGAGCGTTACGGGCCAGAATTTAAGTACGGTTTCGGGCGTGAATGCACCATCCACTGTGGCTGTCATGGAGATGCCAAAAGGAAGGTCATCTGGTAACGCATTTTCATCAGGCAAATACATTCGCCCTTGCGCGTAGGCTTGTGCGCCATCGACAAACGCAGTCATGTCCAGCACATCCATCTGGCGCCTGCGTAAATCCACCAACGCTTCCGCACGCACATTCTGAATCTGCCAGATTTCAGAAAAATAGGGCGTAAAGTCGAGCTGTAGCGCTTCGGCATCCAGACTGATGGCATGTGGTTCAGCCAAGGGGTCTTCCAGCAGATTTGTAACCTGATCAAACTGTAGCTGAAGACTACCCAGAGCAAACTCGGTATCGATCTCACGTGCATCTACAAACAGTACGTCGCGTTCTATATCGTATTCGACAAGCAGACTATTCGCGCCGATTTCGATCAGATCTTCACCCATAAGCAATTCGCCAGGCTGAGAGCTTACGTCCACAGAAACAATATCAATGCCGGACTGACGTACCTCGAATGCAAAAGACAAATCGGCCATCAGCGTGCCTGAGAGTTCCGGCAAAATCGCTACGAGTACAGGAAGTTCAGGAATATTCGCATCCTGAAGCGACAACACGGTTCGGAATTCGCGAAGCCGCGAAATAAACTCCAGATCAAACTCGAGGCTCTGCGGCGCACCATCGCCTATCGCTTCGCCGAAGCCCGAAATGCCAATCGTGTCGTCATCCTGAACGAGCGACAGATTCGCATTTTCCAGCACCCATTCCACATCACTTTCCTCGTCTATAAGACGAACACGAAAGCCCGAGAGGGTGATTTCATCCACATTGGCGACGGCGGCAGAATTTGCGAGATTCTCGACAACATTCAGAATGGCTTGTTCTGCATACTGAAATGGCGACGTGGCTTCATGGAATTGAACCGGATAAACCGGAGGGATGGCCTGTCCTGCGAATTTTAGCCCTCCGCCTTCCGGACGCCGAACCTCAAACTCACCGTCGCGAATATGAAGCTCCTGAAGCTCCACCTGCCCTACGAGCAGGCTGAATGCATCGAACTCAATTGTCGCACCATCTGCGCGAGCGACAACTTCTTCGGTGTCATTATAGAAAACCAGTTCATCTGCCAGAATCTGGAATTCATTCTGATCGTGCTGCCAACGCAAGGAGAGCGCCCCGACGGAAACAGGCTGGCCGCCCCGGGCGCGCGAGATTTCGGCTTCCACATTACCGCGGACGAACTCGAGGTCTGTAGGCCCTGAAACGAGGCGCCATGCGATCAAACCAAGTCCGAGGCCAATCAGAAGCACAAGCCCCGTCAGACCTTCCAGAATGATTATGCCTGTGGTTTGACGCACTCAGAAAACTCACAATATTGATCAGAGTCAGAATCTGATCCTTTAAACTCATATATTTCATCAACCAGAAAGAAGGTCGACATGCAGATCGGAGATAAAATCCCATCATTTACACTGCCAACACCCGACGGCGGAACAGTATCTAGTGACGACCTAAAAGGCGGTTGGACCGTTATCTATTTTTATCCGAAGGACAACACCCCCGGCTGCACAACAGAGGCGAAAGACTTCAGCGCAGAAATCGAAGCATTTCAGGCACTTGGTGCTCGAGTAATCGGCATCTCGGCCGACAGCCCCAAGAAACACGCAAATTTTATCGCAAAACAGGAACTTAAAGTCGAACTCCTGTCCGATGAAGATACCTCCGTATGCGAAGCATTTGGCGTCTGGGTTGAAAAGAAGATGTATGGAAAAACCTATATGGGTATCCTCAGATCAACATTTATCGTTGCTCCGGACCTTAAGGTCGCCCACGAGTGGAAAAAAGTTAAAGTAAAAGAACATGCTTCTGATGTTCTAAGCACTCTAAAAGAAGCAATTAACCAACATAATTGATTTCTTAATGAGCAATTTACCGGTTCGACCGAGATTATCTAAAAAAAATGCGTAGGGTGGTCTTCGCGTCGTAATTTTTTTCGTCTAGGGTCGATCAAAATCCGGTGAAGGCGATCTGGGGCGCTTTAAATCGGCACGAGTATCGGGCGGCGTAAAATATGAAAGAAATGCACGGAAAAGCTAAATCCTGGCTCGAGAGGACATTTCCTGAGCGCCAGATTTATCACCGTAGCGGCGGTTCAGTACGTTATATCAACATCACTCAACGCCAACAGGTGCTCGCTGCGGCAGGTGCTGCGCTCGCGATTGGCTGGTGCGTGTTCGCAACGTTCAGCGTCATCAGCCAGGGGCCACGCCTCTCTGCCCACAATGATGCACTCGACCGCAACGATGCACGATGGCAGCGATGGGTGAATGAGACAAACGCACGCGCCGCAACTGCCCAGTCTCTTCTGGAAGAACGAACTGAAGCCTTCCAGCGCGCCACTATCGAGTTCGAGCAACGTCACGATACGCTCAAAATGCTCCTCGAGGCCGTCCAATCACCAGAATCAATTGAAGAGAATGTGCTCCGCGGCAACGGAGCAAACTTTCTGATTGAGGCAGGGATTGAAGAAGGCGCACCACGTCAGTCACGCCCTACCCCAGTCCAGACTGCCTCACTTGAAGTTGCCGGCTTTCGCGAAAATATCGATCAGCTTCGCCAAGAGCAAAACGCCTTCCTCGATGGTGTTGAACAGGTCGCTGTTGAACGTTCTGAACAGGCGCGCGGCGTACTTCAACTCACTGGCGTCGGTATTGGGCGTTTCGAAGAACAGCGAGAAATGGGCGGCCCACTGGTAGAGCTCAGTTCAATGAGCACACAATACGGGCTGAGTGATTCTGATCCTCAGTTCTCAGAACGCGCCGTTCAGGTCGCAGCACGCCTGCAGGAAGCGAACTATTACCAAAGCCTGGTCGAACTGCTCCCGCTTGGTGAGCCGATCAGCGTTCCTTTCCGTGAAACTTCCGGTTATGGTCTTCGTACAGACCCGTTTAACCGACGCCCTGCATTCCACGCTGGAATGGACATGGGCGCGTACCACCGGGCTCCAATTGTCGCCGCCGGCCCTGGCGTTGTTACCTATGCCGGATCACGGTCTGGTTACGGACGTCTTGTCGAAATCGATCATGGTTACGGTTTTCGGACACGATATGGTCACCTTAATAGTGTAGAGGTTGAGGTAGGCGACGAGATCCAGATGGGCGATCTGGTCGGGCGAATGGGCACAACTGGCCGAAGCACTGGTCCTCACCTGCACTATGAGGTCTGGTTCCGAGGCAAAACATATAACCCCGTAAATTTTTTGAGGGCAGGTCAACATGTTCACCAACAAGGGTAAACCAGAAGGTTCTTCTCCTTCAACGACACCATCGCAGGGAGAGCCGATGCGTCAGGCAGCTACACGTCCTGCAGCACGTTCTGCTCCGTCACTCTTCAGCAACGACATGAAGCTGAAAGGCTCTATTGTTTCCGAGGGTGAAATTCAGATCGACGGCAAAATTGAAGGTGACGTTAAAGCAGCGGCTCTGACAATCGGCGACACAGGCGAAATCCTCGGTGAAGTTGTTGCAGAAACCATCGTCGTTCGCGGCAAGGTCAAAGGCCACATTCGCGCACGCAAAGTTCAGCTGGCTTCATCCGCTAAAGTCGAAGGCGACATCACGCACTCTTCTCTGTCTATTGAGGCAAATGCGGTGTTCGAAGGACAGGTCAAACATTCTTCAGACCCTCTGAAGACTGGTTCTGCGCCTGCAAGCCCTGCTCCGACTACGCCGACGCCAACCGCTGGCTAATCGACGCTTACAAGTTCAGAAAAAAGCCGCCCGTTTGGGTGGCTTTTTTTGTTTGAAGAGAGACGCGCTAGGCTCCGTTGTCGTCCGTATCAGATGCTGACGTCAGACTATGTGATAGAGACGCCGCGAGAAACTGATCAAGATCACCGTCCAGAACACCTTGCGTGTCCGACGTCTCAACGTTTGTCCGTAAGTCTTTGACCATCTGATATGGCTGAAGAACATACGAACGGATCTGATGGCCCCAGCCGATCTCAGACTTGGTGCTCTCCAGCGCTTCGGTTGCTTCACGCTTCTTCTGTAGCTCAAGCTCGTAAAGTCGCGCGCGCAGCATCTCCCACGCGGTTGCACGGTTCTGGTGCTGAGAGCGACCATTCTGACATGCAACGACAATACCCGTAGGTTCGTGGGTCAGCCGAACGGCAGAATCCGTTTTATTGACGTGCTGGCCACCCGCACCGCTCGCGCGATAGGTATCAGTCCGCACATCCTTGTCTTCGATCTCGATATCAATGGACTCATCGATAACGGGATAGACCCAGACGCTGGCAAAGCTCGTGTGACGACGAGCATTCGAATCGAACGGAGAAATGCGTACGAGGCGGTGAACGCCGGACTCACTTTTCAACCAGCCATAAGCGTTTTCACCTTTAATCTGCAAAGTCGCCGACTTGATACCGGCTTCTTCAGCGACATGCTCTTCGACTTCGTCCAGCTTCATGTCATGCGCATTGGCCCAGCGAACATACATTCTGCGGAGCATGCCTGCCCAATCCTGGCTTTCTGTTCCGCCCGCGCCAGCATGAATTTCGACATAGCAGTTATTTCCATCCGCTTCGCCGGATAGCAGCGCCTCAAGCTCGGCTTTTTCACCGCGTGCTTTAGCATTTATCAGAAGATCGAGAATTTCCTCAAGGGCGTCTTTGTCACCCTCTTCCTGAGCCATTTCATAGAGTTCGCGCGCATCAGACAAATCACTCTCAAGCGACTGGATAGCTTCCATTTGATCATTGAGCTTAGTGCGCTCGCGCATCAGCTTTTGCGCCGCCTGCGCATCGTCCCAGAAGTCGGAACGTTCTGACATTGCCGTTAATTCGTCGAATCTTTTCTGGGAACGATCCCAGTCAAAGACGCCTCCTCAGCAGTTCCACTGACTGCTCGATTTGGCCTGCCAAAGACATCATTTCAGGTGTCATGCACCTACTCTCCTGAATTCGTAAATTCCGATTGGACCGTGGGTTCTAGACAGTTCGCACCGTCTAGTAAACTTCCCCGTCAAAATCTTCCGGACCGGTTTGAGGTGGTGGTGTAATCTGCCCCGGTTGCACAGGATCGTCACCATTGCCGTCAAATATATCGCCAACGCCGGTAGAGACTTCGCCTGAATTTCCATTGCCGAAAATACTATCAAGATCGCTACCAAAACTGTCTTCAAAACCCGGCTCTGAGCCCCGGCGGAACGCCTCGCGAATGACCTGGCTATTAGGTCCAGGTAGCGTGCCGGTGCGGGCGTCAATATTCATGAAGCGAACACCGCTTGGCGCACGGAATGGAAGTGGATCGTAATCGACCAGAGCCTCATTCATGAATGAACCGAAGATCGGTGCAGCAACACTGCCACCAGCTTCGCCATTGCCCATAGAGCGCGGTTCGTCGAAGCCGACATAAATCCCTACGACAAGATCCGGAGAGAAGCCCATGAACCAGGCATCCATATAATCGTTTGTCGTACCGGTTTTACCGCCCAGCGTGTGTTCACAGAGTGTAGGAATGTTTTCCACACCGAGAGCCGCTTCAGGACCGCCACGCGGACACTGACGACGAATGCCCGCCGCCGTGCCGCGTTCAACAACGCCCTGTAGCATGTATGTGATCTGGAAAGCTGTGATCGGATCAATTACCTGCTCACGCATATCAGCGAGGATAGGCGGCGCCTGCCCGTTATACTCTTCATTACAGCCCGGACATTCGCGCGTATCCATCTGATAGATTGTTGCGCCTTCACGGTCCTGAACCCTGTCGAACAGACGCGGAGTAACCTGACGGCCGCCATTCACAAAGGCGGCATAAGACGCAGCCATATTCCACACGGTAACCTCACCGGCACCGAGCGACATGGAGAGGTAAGGGTCCAAATGGTCGTAGACACCAACACGTTCGGCAAACCGGGAGACCTGCTCCATACCGATGTCCTGCGCGAGACGCACCGTCATAGCATTACGGGACATTTCAAGGCCGAGACGCATCGTGCTCATGCCATAAAAACGACCGGACGTGTAGTTTGTCGGAGCGTAGCACTGGTCTTCTTCACGGGTGTAGTCGCACTGAACAAAAGGTGCATCAAGAATTTGAGTCGCCGGCGTGAAAACAGCCTGTCCTGTACGGGGATCGCCAAGCTCCAGCGCGGACGCATAGACAAACGGCTTGAACGAAGACCCGGGCTGACGCTGGGCTTGCACAGTCCGGTTGAACTGCGATCTCCAGAACGAGTAACCACCTGCCATTGCAAGAACGCGACCCGTATGAGGGTCCAAGGCAAGGAGCGCGCCTTCTACCTCCGGAATTTGACCGAGGCGGGCATCTCCGACCGGAACAAAGGCAGGCTCGACTTCCTCAGCTTCGGCTTCCGAGTTTGCGGCCTCCGTTAAAGTCTCTTCGGAAATAACTTCATCGCCAGCTGGATTGGAGCTGTCTGACCCTTCAGGTACGACCTCTTCACGCTCGACGCCGACGAGGATCACATCGCCCGGCTGAAGTCCGCGACCGCCGCCTTCACGGCGATAGGTGCGGGAGAACTCAATGTCATCTTCAGCGAGATCAACCTCAGCACCATCGGTCAGCAACAAGCGAACCGCGCTTGAAGATGCGGAAAGAACCAGCCCTGCCTCGCGGGTGCCATAACCACCCGGAAGCTCTACCGCGTTCAGCGCATCGAGCTGGCTAGCGCCAAGTTCAATCATCGCAAGTGGGCCGCGATACCCGTGACGACGGTCATAGGTTTCAAGGCCATCGCGGAGCGCAGACTGCGCAGCAAGCTGAAGCCGCGTATCCAGCGTAGATCGAATAGAAAGGCCGTCTTCGCGAAGCTCGTCTTCACCAATCTCTTCTGACAGGGAGCGACGCAGCTCCTCAACAAAGTAGGTCGCCGCCGCATATTCTTCGCCGCGCAGACGTTCCTGCGTCACAAGCGGTTCTGAGATTGCAGCTTCAGCCTCATCTCGGGAAATGTAACCGTTCGCCTGCATGCGACCGATAACCCAGTCGCGGCGCGCACGCGCACGATCCGGGTTTCGGAACGGGTTCACATCGCCCGGACGCTGAGGCATCGCAGCCAGAAGCGCCGCTTCAGCCAGAGAAAGTTCTGTAAGAGGTTTGTTGAAATAATTAAGCGCTGCCGATGCAACACCGTAAGAGCTGCCGCCGAGATAAATCTCGTTCATGTACAGCTCAATGATTTCTTCCTTTGTGAATGCTTCTTCCATGCGACGAGACAGAATCGCCTCACGGATTTTTCGGTCCAGCCTCTGCGAACTGTCATTCAGCAGCATGTTCTTGGCGACCTGTTGAGTAATGGTGGAACCGCCCTGCAGATTACCACCAGCGCCAGCGATCATGTCGCGCGCATTGCGAAGCATCGCTCGCACCATACCGAAATAGTCGATCCCGCCGTGAGAGAAGAAGTTCTTATCCTCCGCGGACACGAAAGCTTCAATCAAATGCTCAGGCATCGCTTCATATGGAACGAACAGGCGATGCTCGCTCGCGAACTCAGCAATCAAGCGACCATCACCCGCATGCACACGGGTCGTAACTTCAGGCTGGTATTCTGCAAGGACATTCACGGACTGCAGATCACGTGAGAGCGCATTTACGTAAGCAGCTACCGCGAACGTGCCAATCAGGCCGAAAACGGCGACGACAATCATCAGGACCCGGAAAATCGGATGCATAAGAAAACGCGCAATAGCGCCAAAGAAACTTCTCAGGCCTTGCAGAACTGAATTCATAAAGACTCGCTCGCGATTTTACTGACAGTCAGGGTGATCCCGGAATCACCTTTAATTCCGGCTATACTATGGCGTGAGCATGCCCACGACTAGGCTTTCTATCGAGATATATGCGGGCGAAACAGCCCCATAATCAGCCGCCGTTAGAGTAATACCGAGCGAGCGCCTGCTCTTCTCTGTCGAAATAAGTGTCAATCGCGCGACCAACAGCCTGCATGGCTCGTGTCAGCCCCTGCCCTGATGACAGTCGGCGCTCGTCGTTTGAGTTTGTCAGGAAGCCTACTTCCAGAAGGACCGCAGGAACATCCGGTGCAAGCAAAACGTAGAAATTCGCCTGGCGGTGCGTGTTGCGTAGGATTGGCCCAACCGCTTCAAGCTCGGGAATGAGGATATCGGCAAACGCAGCGGAACGGGTTAGCGTTTCGCGTTCAACAAGATTCTCAAGGATGTCCTGTGTTGCAGGATCGACCGGATCGATTTCCATCGGAATGTTCCAGCCCATGCGTTCACGCATTTGCTCCATGCGCGCATCCCCAGCCGTAGAGAGCGTGTAGACGGAAGCACCCGCGACTGACCGACTTCCCGCAGCATCCGCGTGCAGAGAAATAAAGATGTCGGCTTCGGCGGCGCGCGCGATTTCAATACGCTGATCGTGATCGATATAATCGTCACTATCACGCGTCAGAACAACGTCGTAACGCCCTGTCTGTTCGAGGATATCGCGAAGGAGTAGCGCACCGCGCAGGACAACAGATTTCTCGATCGTGCCTGCTCCGCCTTGTGTCCCAGGATCGCGACCACCATGCCCGGGATCGATCACCACGACATGGCGTTCCGGAACAGGCGCTAAATCGCCGCGACCACCGCGCAGGTCAGGAACACGCGCTGCGGTATCGACTTCTACATCAGCGACATCAGTCTCGCCTGACCACGGGCCGGACGGACGGACACTTCGGAACGTGTCTAGATCGACCGGACGAAAATCCAATACAATCCGGTAAACACCATTCTGCCGCGTCGGCTCCATCGTGTACGAACTTTCGAGCACGAGCGGCTGATCAAGGTCGAATACAAGGCGCGACGTTGTTTCAGAATTATGTGCATACCGGAAACGTTGAATTCCGCCGGCTCCGCGACCTTCGCCCTGATGCGCCGCATGATCGGGCATCGCCCAGACGAGGCGATCAAAGTCCAGCACATATCTCAGGCCACCGGTGCTGAGCGCAAATTGCGAGTAATCGAGATCAGCGGTCGCATCAATGACAACGCGAGTTCTGTCGCCGTCAAAGCCGACGCGAACGTCGCGGACTTCGGTACCAGACTGAGCTGTCGCTGCGACGCCCAAAAAGACAACCGCAGTTAGAAGCGACGCTACCGCCATCAATATGCGCAGGCAAGGATTCATCCCACTTTCCACCGGTCAGATTATCGTTCGGGATCATAGCGTCGTTTTGGTAAACACTCCATTTACCTTAGTGAAGGAATTGCAGTGAATTCAAAATCGCTCTTTTCTCTTTATTTTTCTTTCCGAATTAGGCAGTGTAAGAGAGTCGCCTCCCTGAGATGAGCGACCCAACGTGAACACACGGCGGAAGAGGTTGAACAAAATCCCCTCCGAACCGCCGCACTAGAATTGTTTGGTACCGGAAGTCGAAACTGATGACATCGCATTCTCAAATTAGCATGTCGCTTCGTTTCGACCGCCAGACACCTCCTAACATATATCAACACGGCCGACGTCGCAGTGCATTCAGGTACGACGCGCGAACTGTCAGGACGTGCAGCAGGAACACCTTTAATGACAAAAATGATGTTGATCGACGCGGTCCACCCGGAGGAAGTCCGGGTCGCCGTGGTCAACAAAGGTCAAGTCGAAGACTTTGATTTTGAAAGCGCCAAGAAACGACAACTAAGAGGAAATATCTATCTCGCAAAAATCACACGCGTCGAACCGTCTCTTCAGGCGGCCTTCGTTGATTTTGGCGGGAATCGTCACGGCTTCCTCGCATTTAGCGAGATCCACCCGGATTATTATCAATTGCCACAGGCAGACCGCGAGGCTCTGATCGCAGAGACTGCGTCCGCAGTACAGGCTGATGGTGATGACCCTGACGATATTGATGAGGATGACGATGAGCGTCCTTCCTCCAAGGCACTGCTCTCCAAGAATTACAAAATTCAGGAAGTTATCCGTCGTCGCCAGATCATGCTGGTTCAGGCGGTTAAAGAAGAGCGCGGCAATAAGGGCGCCGCTCTGACAACATATCTGTCGCTGGCAGGTCGCTACTGCGTACTCATGCCAAACACACCTCGCGGCGGTGGCATCTCACGCAAGATCACCAACAGCACAGACCGTAAGCGTCTGAAAGAGATTGTCCGCGATCTCAATGTACCAGAAGGCATGGGCCTGATTGTCCGTACGGCTGGCGCGAAACGTACAAAGACCGAAATCAAGCGTGACTTCGAATACCTGATTAAACTCTGGTCGAAGATTCGCGAACTGACACTCAGCTCTGTTGCTCCTTGCCTGATCAACGAAGAAGCAGGCCTTGTCCATCGGGCACTGCGCGACATGTATGACAAAGACATTGATCAGGTTCTGGTCGATGGTGAAGTCGCTTATCGAGAGGCCAAAGACCTTTCCAAAATGCTCATGCCGAGCCATGCGAAAAAGGTTCAACAGCACAAGTCCGGTCTGCCAGTATTCTCTGAATACGGTGTTGAGCCCCAGCTCGATAATATTTTCAGCCCGACCGTTCAGCTGAAGTCCGGCGGATATCTGGTGATCCACCAGACCGAAGCCCTGGTCGCGATCGACGTGAACTCGGGCAAATCCACACGCGAACGCAATATCGAACAGACCGCGCTTCGGACCAACCTCGAAGCAGCCGAAGAAGCGTGTCGCCAGATGCGCCTTCGCGACCTTGCCGGTCTGGTCGTGATCGACTTCATCGACATGGAAGAAGCGAAGAACAACCGCGCTGTCGAACGCAGGATGAAAGATTGCATGAAATACGACCGTGCGCGCGTTCAGAACAACAAGATCTCCATGTTCGGCCTTATGGAAATCTCTCGTCAGCGTCGTCGTGCGGGCGTGCTCGACACCAGCTCTGATCCATGCACAGCGTGTAGCGGCACAGGCCATGTTCGTTCTATCGAATCGTCTGCACTGCAGCTGCTCCGCGCCATCGAAAGCCGCAGCGCAGGTGTCGCAGGTGGCCAGATTGAAGTAAGCGCCCCTACGGACGTCGTTCTTTTCCTTCTGAACGAGAAACGTCAGGCAATCAGCGATCTTGAGATACGTCAAAAGCTGACCGTACAGGTTAAAGCGCAATCTGACCTGCTATTCGGCGAATTCGAAATCCGCGTCACAAACGCGGAGGGTGATAATGTCGAGCCGCCTAAGCCGAAACCGATTGAGCGCGTGCCGATCACAGACGTCGATGACCTTGAAGATATTGAGGACGACGACGAAGAAGAAGATGAAGAGATCGCTGAAGAGAAGCCAACGGGTCGCAAGCGCCGCCGTCGCGGACGCCGCAAAGATCAGGACCGCTCATCTGCTGATAATCTGAAGGTTGTCGACGCAGACGCCGATGATGAAGGCGACAACTCAGACGGCCCATCTGATTTCGGCTCTAGTGACGATGATGACGGCGCGGATGGTAATTCCCGCAAACGTCGCCGTCGCGGTCGTCGTGGTGGACGTCGTCGTCGCGGAAGAGATGGCGCACCGGAGACAGTCGAACTCAATGATGAGAACACGACTGAAGATGGTGGCGCGGTTCTCGACGAAGCGGCTTCAAACGTCGTCGCTCTTGTTGGCGAAGGTGTAGAAATCAAAGCTACAGCCGAAGCTAAACCTGAGCCAGAAGCGACTGCAGATGACGATGCTGAAACTTCTGAAGCAGCCCCTGTTTCCGAAGAAGCCGAAGCAGCTACTCTTGTAGAAACATCGGAACCGGAGACAGCGCCGGAACAAGAGTCCCAGGCGCCTGAAGCCGTCTCGGAAGCACCGGCGGAAATTGCAGAAGAACCTGCAACAGAAGAGACACCTTCTGCAGAGGTAGCCGAGGAAGCAGTTCCCGCTGAACCGGCAGCCCCTGCTGCAGAAGCAGAGGCTGAGGCTGAAGAGCCAAAGGAACTTCCGGAAACCGAAAAGCCTAAGAAGATCCGTCGTGGCTGGTGGCAACGCCGCAGCGCCGGCTAGGCAGCTAAACTATCTAAGATTTAATTCGCTAAGGGGGGATGCACTGCATCCCCCCTCTCGCATCCGGCCTTCAAGTGTGATTAGATTACGCAGCGGGCGGGCGAAATGGAGAGATTTGTGAAGATTAAAAGCTTCGCCAGACACGTTGTCTCTGCGATTACGGTGTTCTGCACTGTATCGTTTTCTGCCCAGGCCCAGAGCTTCATCCGCGATGCGGAGATTGAAGCTATTCTGCGAGATTTCACCAATCCGGTTCTGGAAGCAGCCAATCTGCGCCCGGATGATGTGAACATCTTCATCATCAACGATCCGACCCTCAACGCGTTTGTTGCGAGGGGCCAGAATATCCACCTCCATACCGGCTTGATTATGGCGTCAGAAACGCCAGGCCAGTTGATTGGCGTTATTGCGCACGAGACAGGTCATATCGAAGGCGGACACAATATTCGTCGTCAGCGTGATCTGGAAATCGCATCACGCCCCGCATTTGTGTCTATCGGTCTAGGCCTGCTCGCCATTGCCGCTGGAGCGCCCGACGCCGGTGCGGCGCTGATCGCGAGTTCGCAGCAATTCGGATATCTGAATTTCGCGTCCCATACGCGCCCTCAAGAGGCTTCCGCGGACCAGGCTGCCCTGCGCTACATGCAAGCAACCGGTCGCTCTCCGCGCGGTCTTCTGGAGTTCTTCGAGAACTTCCGCGATATCCAATTCTCCAACAATGCTGAGCGCTATCGCTATTTCTACACCCACCCGCTCGCATCAGATCGTATTGAATCGCTTCGTCAGGGTGCAGAACGTTCCGGTCTGATGGACCTCGAAGACGATCCGGAAGAAGTCTACCAGCTCGAGATGATGAAAGCGAAGCTCTTCGGCTTCATCATGGCGCCAGTCTATGTGCAGCGGAAATATCCGCCATCAGACACATCAGTCCCGGCCCGGTATGCACGCGCGATTTCGGCTTTTCAAAGCCATAGCCTCGCAACGGCCCTAAGTCTCACTGATGAGCTGATCGAAGAATTCCCGGAGAACCCTTATTTCTACGAGCTGAAGGGCCAGATTCTCTTTGAGAACGGTCGGTTCGAAGAGTCAGTCGAACCAAACCGTCGTTCTCTGGAGCTGGCAGGCCGCGTCCCTCTCCTCATGGTGAACCTCGCAAGGTCACTGAGCGCAATGCAAACCGAAGAGAGCCTCGCAGAAGCTGAAGAGCTTCTTTCGCTCGCGACTGCGCTGGAAGCCGGAAACGCCTTTGCCTGGCATGAACTCGCGATTGTTCTCGAACGTCAGGGCCGCCGCCCTGAAGCAAACCTAGCAACGGCCGAACAAGCGTTCCACTATGGCGACTGCGACCGTGCACGTAGTTTTGCTGCGAGAGCGTCAGAAGATCTTGAGCCGAACACGCCAACAGGCATTCGTGCCAGTGACATCACCAGAATTTGTACGATTACAGCGCAGAGCCGCTCTAGAAGATAAGAGCCTGCGCGTGCTAGTCAGATTCTGATCTATCTAGGGAAACAGTCTATGCTTGCTAAAACGCTCTCCGTTACAACGGCGCTTACCGTCCTCGTCGGCCTTGGCGCTTGCAACATGTCCGCTCAAAGCAACTCTGTGCCTCAAACGGCTCAAAGCCGAGAGGACGTCGAAGCCATCGTTCGTGCTTACCTTCTGGAAAATCCGGAAATCATCATGGAAGCGATGCTCGTTCTGGAAGAACGAGAAAATGCGCGCCTCGGCGACCAGCTCGCATCAAACGATTCGGACTTCTCCGTCGGTCCGGCTGATGCTGAAGTTACGATCGTAGAATATTTTGACTATCATTGCGGATATTGCCGACGGTCACTCGACTGGGTGATCGATCAGGTCGAAAACAGTGACGGCCGCGTTCGCGTAGTATTTAAGGAACTCCCAATCCTGTCGGAACAGTCTGTACGCGCGGCTCGCGCTGCAGTCGCTTCCCAGAACCAGGGCGAGTATCTTGAGTTCCACCAGGCGATGATGCGCCACTCCGGACAGCTGTCAGACGATGACATTTTCGAAATCGCGCGTGATGTTGGCATGAACGCCACGCGTCTGGAACGCGATATGGAAAGCGCAGAAGTCGACGTTCATCTCGCACGCGTGCTCGGTGAAGCGCGCGAACATGGCGTTACCGGCACGCCGGCCTTCTTTATCAATGGTGAGCTGTACTCAGGCTTTGCGCAACGCGAACTCGAGCAGCGCATTGAGTCGCTTCTGGAAGGCTGATCAGCCCTCTCGTCTGAACACGACGAAAAAATTATTCGCCGGCATGGCTCTGACCGTTTCCAGAGCCAGCCGGTTTTTTATTGCGCGCGGAACCACGTCGTTATCCAGATCACGCACGCCCCATGACGGATCTCGCATTTTGAGGTTCTGATCAAAAGCGGCGTTGCTATCAGCTGTGTGCTCGCCCTTGCGACTGAATGGACCATAAAAAACCATCCTGCCCTGAGGCTTCAGTTCACGTCCTGCCGTTTGCAATATGCCTTCCAGCACAGTGATGGGAGAAATATGGATGACGTTAGAGCTGTAAACTACGTCAAACGGCACCAACTCGGAATAATCTGGCGGCTTCGACGCATCTACTGTTTCCGCGATCAGCCTGTCGGAAATTGATAAATGGGTCGCCCAATCATTGCAGCTATCGACAGACGAAGGATCAAGGTCCGTTGCGAACCAGCTTAACTCCGCATTCGCTTCCACGAGGTGAGCTGCATGCTCACCGGTTCCGCATCCGATCTCCAGAACCTTGCCTTTAGTCAGACCGAGCGACTGAAACGCTTCCATAATATGGGGAAGATTGCGCGCTGCAGACGGCGACATAAGGCGCTTTCCTTCGGTCGCACGCTCTTCCAACGCGATGGGCTTTTTCTGGTCACTCATGCTTCGCCCTCCGGACGCAGACAGACAAATCTGCCACCTTGTTCACAAATAGACATGGCACGTCGCATCCAGACATCGAATGACTTCACTCGCATGTAAAAGGCCCGATCAAACGGTGGGCACGCGTCCACGGTTACGGATGAAAGAACACCAACGACCTGAGGGCCATTTGACGTCGGCACGTAGAGAGGGCCGCCACTATCGCCGACGCATGGCGCAAAACGTCCGCCATTATCGACCATGATAAACGTCTCGCCGACATTTCGAACGACAAGCGGACCACCTTGTAGGAAGCGATTCTGACCGTTCTTGCCCCAACCTGCAAAATAGGCTGTGTCGCCAGCGCCAATCAGAAGCGGCATATCGCCGAGATCGGTTCTGGCGATTTCCACCTCAGAAAGCGGTTCTGTATCTTCCACGTAAACCAGCGCGATATCATCGTCGAATTTTCCGGTATCGGAATACCAGGCCGAATGACAGACCGCGCCTTCAATCGGAACAATAACCGTCTCAGGCTGCATCACATCATGCGCCGGCGCGATAAGGATCATATCGATGACTTGCGATGTTGGCCCACGCATACGAACGCAGTGATTAGCCGTCAGGAACCAGTGCTCAGAGATACGGGTTGCTGCACAATGGTGGCGCTGCGTCCCGCCTGCCGAGAGCACCTGCTCTAATTTCACGAGGCCGGGGAACGCCTCCAGATCGGGAAACGGCCGTTCAGCCGACCGCTCTCTGGCTCCAGCGCTCAGCGAAGAGCGCTGCATCCAGGCGGGTGGCTCATCTGCATGAGAGGGATCACGAAAGAAACATGGTTCAAGCGAATAGTCCGCAAGGGTTGCGGCCTCCACTCCCCCTGATTCCAGATCAACATCCGATGACGGAAGAGAAAAACGATCAAAAACGCGATCAATTTGCCAGTGAATATCGGGCTGACGGTCGGCATATAATGCGCCACCGGCTCCCACGATCAGGCTTGCCAGAATAATCAGCAGCGTTCGCAAATCAGCCCCTTACCTATTTGAGAAAACTCGCTCATTGAGAGAATATCAGCCGATAGCCAGAACCGCCAGAAGAAGGCGTTCACGAAACGGTCAGAACGCATTAGCGCCTATTCGTCGGGCGGACTGCCGAGCGATGTTGGGACATCGCAAAAATATTCCAGTGAAACATGCGTGAAAGCCCGCTGAGGGTCACCGAACGTTTGTTCGATCTCAACGCTTTGCGCTCGCGCCTGAATGTGAACGCCTCACGCCAGCCATCTTTCGTGCCTTTCCAGACATATCCCGAATAAGGTGTCCCGATGTATCGGATGAGCAGATACGCCGTGAGCGCCAGATGCCCCAGAAGTGTCAGCGACAACAAAACAGCGGGCATGTTTCCGATATAGGTCCACACCCTGTTTCTCGCGCCATGATAGACAGAAAATTCGCTGGCCTCACCAGACAGGCCTCCGCCCTTGTGTTGAACAATCGCGTCAGGCTGAAAGAGGCAGTATTCCCCGGCGAGCCGCATGCGGAAACCGAGATCCACATCTTCCATAAAGCAGAAATAGCGCTCCTCGAACCCGCCATGGGCGAGAAACGTTTCGCGATGATAGACAGCACTCGCGCCGCAAGGCGCGAAGGTCTCCCCCGCCTCTGGTATCTCCCGCGCTGGGCGATGATATCCGCCGCGCCACGCAAAGCCCCAGATCGTGTAGCCGTCACCAATACCATCAAGGATATCGCTGTCATCCATGCTGAGTTGTGTGGACGCAAACATGCGGCAATCCGGATTAGCGGCTATCGAGTCTGCCAGTGTCGCCAGCCAGTCAGTTGCCGCTTCCGCATCCGCATTAAGAAGCGCCAGCCAATCGCCGCGTGCCTTCTTCGCCGCGATATTATTGCCTTCTGCAAAGCCGCTATTGCGACCAAGTAGATCAATATCGCAATGGGGTAACGCCGATACATCCAGCCCGTTCATCGAACCGTCGGTCGAATCATTATCGATGATGATGGTCTCAAAGTTCTGGAAGGTCTGCGCCGCGAGTGAGTTGATCGCCTTCTGGAGATAGGTTCCACCATTGTAATTGATGATCAGAACCGAAAAGAAGGGCGTGTCGGACACAATAAGCTACCTGTCACTCGAAAGTTCGAACCCATTCGCCATGATTTACCCTGCGATGACAAGTCGTATGCTAGAGAAGTCCATAGGCAGCGTGGGATAAGACGGTATGAGCGACCTTGAAACGATCAGACAGGAAGTTGTCGAAGTTATCAGACGGGTCGGCCCCACCCTCGGTAAGGAGCTTGCTGAACATCTTCCCGAACGGAATTATCTGGAACTCTGGCAAGCCTGTTTCACCAGCCCCGACATCCTGATTTCGCATTTTTCCCGCTATTATCTACGCTATGACATCACACGTGAGGATTTCATCCGTCTGAGCCCGTCTATCCTTCGGGACTTTCTCTCATTCACGCTGTTCTCAACCAATGACCAGCGGGAACAGGTGATCGACCGACAAGTCACATTGTCCAATCTTCACCGCCAGGTCAGCATGCAGAAAATGCGTCTGGCGCGATCAATCCTGCGCCAGATTATGCGTAAAATTCCAAAAGAGCTGCACCATGAAATGTGCGCCTTTATTGCAGGAGATATCGCCTACTTCCTGGCGCACCGCGAGCCACGCGAAGTCTCCGCTATCGGCGAAATGGTAAATGGATCGGATATTGATATTATCATCGTCCATGACGGACTTCCGGATGACATTCTGGAGCTGATCGACCGTGAGATGATGTCGTTCAAGCTCTATTATCTGCGGCACCCGGAATACCGCGAAGAAGTTGATTATATCTGCAAGCATAAGCTCACCATGTTCGGTCAGCTTGCCTATCAGACCATCGACCACAAGATCGCGTCCAAGATCGCCTATGAGGCTATCTTCCTCGCAGGCTCCGTTGAGATTTTCGCAGAAATCAAAAATCAAGTCGAAGCATCAGGGACCCAGGACCTAATCGAGCGTGACTTCCTGCAGGGGCTGGAAGAGCGCAAGGTCGCCATGCGTACACTTCTTTCAGTGGACGCCAGCAAGCTCGATAAAAATACCGAGTCTCTGTTCTTCTTCTCGCAGGAGCGTGTTGAATTTCAGTAAGCGCTTAGGAAAGGCCAGCCTTCAACAGCATATGCATGTGGATAAGACCGGTCGGCTCGCCGGCTTCATTGCATACAAAAACCTGCGTCAGCTTGCGTTCCCCCGCTGTCAGCGTGCGCAGAACGTCCGCCGCGAGAGACGTTTCTTTCACCGTAATCGGACCGCGTGTCATAATCTCGTCAACCTTGCGGGTTGGCAGGTCTACAGCAAGGTTCCGACGCAGATCACCGTCTGTGATAATTCCCGCCAGCGTTCCGTCAGACGATTTCACGCCAACACAGCCAAAGCCCTTGGCGCTCATCTCCGCGACCGCCGCTTCCATGCTCGTACCTTCAGCGACAAGCGGGATTTTCTCAGCAGACGCCATGAGGTCAGCTGCACTCGTCAACGCAGCGCCAAGCGCGCCGCCTGGGTGGTAACGTTTAAAGTCCATCGCCGTGAAGCCACGACGTTCAATCAGGGCAACAGCCAGCGCATCGCCATAAGCCATCATCAATGTTGTAGATGTTGTCGGAGCACGCGTCTCACCGCAGGCTTCAGCAGCATTCGGAACCAGAAGCAGATGGTCAGAATTCTTGGCGAGCGTCGATGTCGCGTCTGTCGTCATGCCGATCAGCGGCACGGAGAATCGACGACAGTAAGCAATAATGTCGCTCAGTTCTTTGGTTTCACCGGACTTTGATAGTGCAAGCACTGCATCCTGTTGTGAGATCATGCCGAGGTCGCCATGGCTTGCTTCTGCCGGATGGACGAAATAGGCCGGTGTACCCGTCGAAGCGAGCGTAGCCGCAATCTTGCGCGCGACATGCCCTGACTTGCCGACACCAACGCAGGCCAGACGCCCTTCAACTGAGCCAATCAGGTCCACAACATCAACAGCGGCCTGATCGAGTGCGTTCTCGAGCTGAAGCATGCCTTCGCGCTCGGTCTCAATCGTCCGCTTCAGCGCGCTAAGTGTCTTTGCAGCAGTGTCAGGCATTTTATTCTTTCAAATCCGGTTCGGGCTTTAAATATCGTCTGGCTTCATATTCCAGAAGCGGGGCAAATAGCTACCCTTCACATAATCCGCGCAACAGATATGTCCTGTTTTCACTTTGGCAGAGGGTGCATCGCCCTGCCCGTTGTAAATCGCTTCATGGAAATACCGCAGCGTACCGTTCGACGTGATCAGCAATACAGTCTCTGCTGGCACCTCGGTGATTTCCTGCATCACGGAGACAGCGTTTTGCCTGAGCGTTGCCAGGTCCGGTGACCAGTCAGCTCCATCAGGAATGATCGTACGCTCGCGCCAGTCATCAATGACATCTGCACCATATAGCGCCTCGATTTCTGCGTCGCTTTTGCCGCCCCAACTTCCATAGTCGATTTCCTTGAGGCGCTCATCGATCTCGATCACGCCAGAAAACCCGATTTCTGCAGCGATCAGATCGGCACCCTCTCGGGTACGCACCAACGGGCCCGAGATAATACGATCAGGCATGATAGACTGGCGATATAGGTATGCCCCGATAGCCGTTGACTGCTCTCGTCCTTTTTCAACGAGCGGATAATCCTCTCGTGCGCCGACCCATACAGGCGTATCGCCAGAACCGAATGTATTCCCATGACGTGCCAGAATAACTTTCACGCTCAAGCTCCTGTATCACCGAGATTTTCAAGAACACGCTGAAACATGTCGCGACGACCGACATCGACCCAGCGATCAGAAATCGGCATTGATCGGACCGTTCTGCCCGCCTCAATCGCGCGCTGGATAAGATCCGGCATATCAATCCGCTCGCCCTTATCAATCAGATCGATAAGCTCCGGCGAAACCGCATACATACCAGCACTAATGCTCACAGATTGGGTCGGCTTTTCCGTCACGCTCAACACCCGGTCCGACATGGTTTCAACGACGCCATATGGCACCTGAAACTCGGCCCGCCGGGTACACATGGTCACCGCCGTCGAGGGGTCATGAAAGGCGAGCACTTTGCGATAGTCCAGATCGGTCAGAAGGTCGGCGTTTGCGACGATGAATGGCATGTCCGGGCGTTCATCGAGATATGCAAGACTTCCTCCCGTGCCGAGCCGGTGCGGTTCCTCAATATAGGATATGTCTACGCCCCAACGCTCGCCATTACCAAAATGATTGACGATCTGGTCCGAGAAGTGACGAATCGAGAATACGAATCGGCAGAACCCCTGCGCGATCATCTGTGCGATAATATGCTCTAGCATTGGCGCGCCGACGATTGGGAGCATCGGTTTCGGGACTTCTTTTGTCAGCGGCATCATGCGTTGACCAAGACCGCCCGCCATAATCATGACCAGCTCGGGTCTGCGCACCTCTGGCAACGTGACCGTGCGCGTTTGCGCGATCAGGTCGGAGATATCAATATCCTCACCGGGGATATGGTAGGACATTGTCTCGGCGCCGTCTGACATTCTGGTTCTCTACACTACTCTGAAAGTCAGTTCCGCTTCTGACGCCTGCACAAGTCAATTGCAAGCTTACCGCGGGTGACTTTTTCAATCCTGATTTAAAATATATGCCATAAGAGCCCTGACACTGTTTATGGAAGGCTGTGATTTGCTGAAGCGTCCCACAGAAATGCTCACTCGCCGGTCAGAATCGCTTTTAGCGAAGGACACGGCAGCGAACGCCGATCGTTTGACGCAGGCGTTAGCGGGTAAGTCTTGTCTGGTGATTGGCGGCGCTGGCTCAATCGGCAGCGAAACCACTCTTCTGCTCGCGCAATTCCCGCTCTCTCGCCTGACCATTATTGATCAGGATGAAAACGGGTTAGCACGATTGGTGAGGCGTCTTCGCGGCAATGCATTGGCTCCCGCCACCGCGCAAATCGACTCACTTCCCATGGATTATGGCTCGACTGCGTTCTTCGCGATGCTGCGCGCATCAGAACCGTACGACTATGTTCTGAACTTCGCCGCGCTGAAGCATGTGCGCTCCGAAAAACAGCCCTGGTCTATCTTTGCTATGATGGACACCAACATACTGAAACAATCGGACCTGCTGTCAGCACTTTCCGAGGCGGGCCAACCGTTTCGTTATTTCAGCGTCTCAACGGATAAAGCGGCTAATCCTGTATCCTTCATGGGCGCCACAAAGCGGGTCATGGAACATGTGATGTTCACCGAGGCGGCCAATGTGAGCTCGGCCCGTTTTGCCAATGTCGCTTACTCGCAAGGATCGCTCCTCGAAAGCTTTTGCGACCGGTTAGACAGCGATACCCCGCTCGCAGCCCCGTTAGGTATTGAGCGCTTCTTCTTCACACTCGAAGAGGCAGGCCAAATGTGCCTGCTGACCGGCATTCTTGGCGAGACTGGAAAAATCTACATCCCGGACCTCTCGCCAGAAGAACACCTGGTGAGCATGGAAACGGCTGCGATCAGCTTTCTTAAGGCCAACGGATACGAAGCAATTGCCTACCCTCTGGAAAAGCAGGCCGAAGCATTTTCAGATTTTGCGGAGCTGAAAGCTGCAGGAAAGTGGCCGCTCATCCTCACCCCGTCTGACACAGCGGGTGAGAAGCCGTATGAAGAGTTTGCTGGCGAGAAGGAAACCGTTTCGGATAGCACTTTTGCAGCATTGAAGGCCCTAAACTACGCACCTTCTAACTTTGCGAGCGGCGTTAGCGCGCTGTCAGCGAAATTGCGAGAGCTGAAGCTCGATACGAGTGCGCTTTCAAAACTTTCAACGGATGACATGAAGGCATGGGTGTCCGAAATCGAGCCTGATTTCGAACACCGCCATATTGGTTCAGAGAAAACGCTGGACGACCGGATCTAGCCGTTAAATGAGCGGATCGCTTGGATCACTTTGTCCTGATCGTCTTCGCTGAGATATGGGTGCATTGGCAGAGCCAGAACCGTGTCACGGATGGTATCGGTAACTGTAAGATTGCCCGCGCCCGCTTCGTATTTTTCATAAGCGCCGTTCACGTGCATCGGAACCGGATAATAAACGGCAGTCGGGATATCGTTCGCACGAAGATGCGCCTGCAGTCCGTCGCGGTTTTCGTGTTCGATCACATATTGCGCCCATGTGGAGACAACGCCGTCCATCACTTGCGGCACGGCCAGCACACGACCTTTCAGGCCTTCGGCATAACGATCCGCGACCTTGTTCCGCAGCTCGATTTCGTCAGCGAAAATATTCAGTTTTTCGATCAGGATTGCCGCCTGAATGGTATCCAGTCGTGAATTCATGCCAATCCGCATATTGAAGTATTTTGGATCGTGTTCGAACTCGACGCCTTTTAGATCACTCGCTGTGACTTTGCCGTGGACACGCACGCTGTCCATTAGCTCTGCAAGCTGTTCATCATTCGTGAGAACCGCGCCGCCGTCGCCATAGCAGCCAAGCGGCTTTGCCGGGAAGAAGCTCGTCGTGACGACATCAGCCCATTCACCCGGATGTTTGCCGTTTAGCGTTGTGCCGTATCCCTGCGCGCTATCGGCTATCAGTTTCATGCCGTATTTGTCGGCAATCTCACGCATTTTCGGATAGTCAGCAGACTGACCGAACAGGTCGACCGCAATAATGACTTTCGGCGTCAGACGCCCTTCAGCGATCACGGCCTCAATACAGGCAACGAGGTGATCGGCGTCCATATTGTACGTTTCACGCTTCACATCGACGAAAACTGGTTCCGCACCGAGCCATGGCACAATTTCAGCCGTCGCACAGAATGTGAAGGACGGGCAAAACACAGCGTCACCCGGCTTCAGCCCCCAGGCCATTAAAGGCAGAGCAAGAGCTTCGGTGCCGTTTGCGCAGCCCAGAGCAATCTTCGTGTTGGAGAATTCAGCCAATTGCGCTTCGAATGCGCGGACTTCCGGCCCCATGACGAACATGCCGTGCTGCAGCACTTTCTGAATCGCGGTGTCGACTTCTGATTCGATACGCGCGCGCTGAGCATGAAGGTCAATGAAATGCATGAGAATTACTCCGGAACATAATGCTGAACTGCCCTCTAGCGGGGATTCACGGAGACTTCCAAACACAAAGCATTCGCGAATGTTTCAATTCGCGACCGGACACACCAGTTTCAGCGCATCATTCAGATGTCAGATTGTTTGGAAACTGGCAGGGGCAGAAGGACTCGAACCCTCGACCCTCGGTTTTGGAGACCGATGCTCTACCAACTGAGCTATACCCCTAAGGCCAGAGCGCGTTGCTATAATGACTTCCGAGAAATTGCAAGTGACCGATTGAACGAGAATTACAAAAACTGCTCTCCATAAGTTCAAACGGACTGTCTGGCGCTTGAACCGACCGATGACTGGGAAATGAACCAGACGTTCAGTCATGGCTCAAAGCCGGTCTGGCAGGTTGGACTCATGATGAAGCCTATCATGAAAACCGGAGTGGTTTCTGTTGCGTTGGCTGCGGCAACCCTCCTCATCCCTGCGGCTCATGCGCAAGATCGCAGTGAGCGAAACCGAGACCGATTTGAACCACGTCACGAACAAACACATCGTGGCTATGAACCGAACCATCGCGATAACCGTGACTGGCGACGCGGTCGCGGCGACCGTTTCGAGTTGACACGTCGTGAGCGACGTCAGGTCATTAATCAGTGCGAACGCGCTGCAGATGACCGCGCTGACTGGTCTACACGCCGCGGTCGCGCTCATACCGAGTTTGTTGGTCGACCTGATGTCCGCCAATTCGGCCCCGCAGGTTATGAAGTTGAAGGTGCAGTTCGCGTTTCTACGCGTCGCGGCTCTAACATTGTGCCTGTTGAATGTACCATCCGTCGCGGCCGTGTCGTCGACCTCGATATGAACCCGCGCCGTGGTCGTGGGCGCCATAACGACAATGGTCGTCGCTATACATCCCGCTACTAATCAGCACTTTTCAACGTATTGGCAGGGCCTGAACACTTCCCAACCGGCAGTGTTCAGGTCGCTGCCATTTAGTCACAAGAGTATATCTAAAGGTCGCAGTATTCACGATACATCCTTGCCATTCATGGCGAGGTATATATCAAAGCCTGAAAATAAATGTTCAGGGGCTCGATATGAAAGATATCCTCGAAGCGTTAGAAGCGAAGAGAGAACAGGCACGACTTGGCGGCGGTCAAAAGCGAATTGATCGTCAGCATGAGAAAGGCAAGCTGACTGCACGTGAGCGCATCGAGCTTCTTCTCGACGAAGGCTCATTCGAAGAATGGGACATGTTTGTCGAGCATACCTGCAATGATTTCGGCATGTCTGATCAGAAAACTCCGGGTGATGGTGTTGTCACCGGATGGGGCACGATCAACGGCCGCATGGTCTACGTCTTCTCTAAAGACTTCACCGTATTCGGCGGCTCTCTCTCCAAGGCTCATGCCTCCAAGATTGTAAAAGTCCAGAAAGCGGCCATGAAAAATGGCGCGCCGGTCATTGGTCTGTTTGATGCAGGTGGTGCGCGTATTCAGGAAGGCGTTGATTCGCTGGCCGGTTATGCTGACATCTTCATGGAAAACGTTCTGGCCTCAGGCGTCATTCCACAAATTTCCGTCATTATGGGCCCATGCGCCGGTGGCGACGTTTATTCACCGGCCATGACCGACTTCATCTTCATGGTGAAGGACACGTCCTATATGTATGTGACCGGCCCGGACGTTGTTAAAACAGTTACGAACGAAACGGTGTCTCACGAAGACCTCGGCGGCGCACGCGTCCACGCTGGCAAGTCCGGCGTTGTAGATGGCGCTTTCGATAACGACATCGAAGCGCTGACACAGATCCGACGCCTTGTGGATTTCCTCCCGCTCTCCAACCGTGAGAAAGCGCCGGCACGCCCAAGCTTCGACAATATTGATCGCCTCGAAGACTCGCTCGACACGCTGGTTCCAGACAACCCGAACAAGCCGTATGACATGCGCGAGCTCATCGAGAAGACTGCTGACGAGGGCGACTTCTTCGAAATCGGCAAAGACTTCGGCACGAACATTCTGACCGGTTTTGGTCGCATTGAGGGCCAGACCGTTGGCTTTGTCGCAAACCAGCCACTCAGCCTCGCTGGCGTACTCGACATTGATGCATCCCGTAAGGCTGCGCGTTTTGTTCGTTTCTGCGACTGCTTCAATATTCCGATCGTCACTTATGTCGACGTTCCTGGCTTCATGCCGGGTACAAAGCAGGAATATGGCGGCCTGATTAAGCACGGCGCGAAACTTCTGTTCGCCTATGCGGAAGCGACTGTTCCGAAAGTTACGGTTATCACGCGTAAAGCATATGGCGGCGCTTATGACGTTATGAGCTCCAAGCACCTTCGCGGTGACGTCAACTATGCATGGCCAAAAGCCGAAATCGCCGTGATGGGTGCCAAAGGTGCGGTTGAGATTATCTTCCGCGCCGACATCGGCAATGATGAGAAAATCGCTCAGAAAACGAAAGAATACGAAGACAACTTCGCAAATCCGTTCGTTGCCGCGCGTAAGGGCTATATTGATGACATCATCATGCCGCACTCAACACGTCGCCGTGTCGCTAAGGCACTCCGCCAGCTGAAGACGAAAAACGTCACTAATCCGGCGAAAAAGCACGACAACATCCCGCTCTAGGCGGCTTTTCAAAATCGCAGCTGTCAGACATGGCAGCTGCGGTACGACGCACCTGAAATCCGTCAGCGTCGAACTATATGCAATCTCACTGTGACAATTCCGGAGGATGACATGCGATTATTTCTGACGACGACGGCACTGGCGCTCACACTCGCCGCATGCGGTGGTGGTTCCGAGGAACCAGCAGCCCCAGCTGAAACGACGACGCCAGCAGCAACAGAATCAGCAGCGCCAGCACCTGCCCCGGAAGCAGAAGCTCCAGCGGTCGAAATCCCGACGGCGGAAGAGGCTGAAGCTACCGTCGAAGACATGGTTGAAGATCTGGAAATCGTTGAGGCGGATTACTCAGAAGCCGTCGCGGCGCTTCCTGAGCCGTATAACACGGGCGACTATGAGCGCGGCGAAAGCCTGTTCCGCCAATGCGCGACATGTCACCTGCTCGATCCGGAAGCTGGCAACCGGGTTGGCCCGAATCTCCACGGCGTTTTCCAACGTGGTGTCGGTGAGCTCGAAGGCTTCAATTATTCGGACGCCGTTCTGGAAGCAGACTTCCAGTGGACACCGGAACAACTCGATCACTGGCTGGAAAACCCGCGCGCATTCTTACCAGGAAACCGCATGTCCTATGCAGGCATGCGTCGTCCGAACGACCGTACGGACCTGATCACTTTCCTTCTGATTAAAACGGAAGAATAGTTCAGGCACCAGCCTACTGAATTCATAAAAGAATAAAGCCCCGTGCAGAGCGCGGGGCTTTTTTCTTACCGATAACGAATGGCGATTTATGCAACTTTCGCGAACCTGCGCCAGTACGACATGAAGTGCTCAGCATCCCTGCGTCGCTGGAAAATAACCGACTTTTTGAAGCCTTCCCCGTAGGAAGTTGTTTTAACCATGATCACTGGTGCGTCATCCGTCCCCGATGCGCACGTGCCCATGCATTCACGTTCTGCGGCAAACTGATTCACTGCCTGAAAAAGCTTCGTCTCAGTAGCTGCGTCCTTCAGATCAAACTTAACTATAACGTCTGTCATGATCACCACCCATTCATGCCTTCATTTCGTCATATTCAGGGCGATGCCGCAGTGCAGCAAGGTTTCAGACGGTTTCGGGCTGCATCAAGTACAGATATGCACGCTGCCATGGTAAATTCGGTCAGTTGCTGTTCAAAAGTTAATCAAAACCGAAAATTTTCTCCACAGAAAAGGGTGCCTGCGCTCGCAGACACCCTCGAGATTCGAAAAAATTTTGCAAGACAGCGCTTATCGGCTGATAAACGCGCGGCGAACCGTCACAGCGAACGCCCCGATAAGCCCTGCAGCTGCGACATAGCAGCCCGCGCAATGGCCTGTAGATGCGGCGTTCAGAGCTAGCTCACCGCCACCCGACGTGCACATCGGAAGCACAAAGCCAGCGCCTGCATCGTGGCAAGACCGTAGTAAAAGGCCCGAAATAGCGGTCGTAACGCTCATTCCGAGAAGCATTTTGTCATTTGTGACGAGACTGCTGATTTCAGTCATCGGCGACTCCTTATAGTTTCCGAAAGCCTTAATAGCATAATTTCCGTACGAAGAGTGGGGCCAAATAGTCGCATTTTCTTTGAGAGAAAAGCGTGACAATCCCAGACTCAAACTCGGGTTATTCTCAGAGGGCAAAATGGCAACAACAACCATGCAGAAAAACGGGATCGACTTCAGCGTGCTGACAGTCGGCCTCTTCGTGGGGGTTTTCACACTCCTTGCATTAATGGTCGCGGCTTGGTCGCCGGACCCACTATTCAACATTCATGGCTGGCTCAGCCTCGGCATGAGTCTGGTCGCAATCCTCGCGATCTGCTTCTGGGCAGCGAACCGCAAAGACGGCAAGCTGTTCGACGAAACGCAGTACGAAGACACACTGATCAAATGGGGCGTTGGTGTCTCAATGTTCTGGGGTGTTGTCGGCATTCTCGTCGGCTTCGTCATCGCGATGCAGCTCACCTTCCCTAGCCTTCTCTATTTTGAAGAGTTCGGCTTCCTCAACTTTGGTCGCCTTCGCCCACTGCACACATCTGCAGTGATCTTTGCGTTCGGTGGTAACGTGCTTCTGGCAACGTCTTTCCACGTTGTTCAGCGCACCTGCCGTACGCGTATCGCTGGCGGCATGTGGCCATGGTTCGTATTCTGGGGCTATCAGGCGTTCATCGTTCTTGCTGCTACCGGTTACGTCATGGGCGTCACTGCAGGCCGCGAGTACGCAGAACCTGAATGGTATGTCGACCTCTGGCTGACTATCGTATGGGTTGCCTATCTGCTCGTATTCCTCGGTACGATCTGGAAGCGTAAAGAGCCGCACATCTACGTTGCGAACTGGTTCTACCTCGCATTCATCGTAACAATTGCGATGCTCCACATTGTGAATAACCTCGCAGTTCCAATCAGCCCGCTCTCTTCCCAGTCAGTATCTCTGATGGCTGGTGTTCAGGACGCGCTGACACAGTGGTGGTATGGTCACAACGCGGTTGGCTTCTTCCTGACGGCTGGCTTCCTGGCGATCATGTACTACTACATCCCGAAGCGTGCCGAGCGTCCGGTATTCTCTTACCGTCTCTCAATCGTTCACTTCTGGGCTCTGATCTTCATCTACATCTGGGCTGGTCCACACCACCTGCACTATACGGCTCTGCCACAATGGGCGCAGACACTGGGTATGACCTTCTCCATCATGCTGTGGATGCCAAGCTGGGGCGGTATGATCAACGGTCTGATGACCCTGTCGGGCGCGTGGGACAAACTCCGCACAGACCCTGTCATCCGTATGATGGTCGTCTCTCTCGCATTTTACGGCATGTCCACGTTTGAAGGCCCGCTTATGTCAGTTCGTGCGGTGAACTCTCTGTCTCACTACACAGACTGGACAATCGGCCACGTACACTCTGGTGCACTCGGCTGGGTTGGCTTCATCTCCTTCGGTGCTCTCTACTGTCTCGCACAGTGGATGTGGAAACGTGACCGCCTCTATTCCGCAAACATGGTGGAATGGCACTTCTGGACCGCTACCATCGGTATCGTTCTGTATATCTGCTCCATGTGGGTATCCGGTATCATGGAAGGCCTGATGTGGCGTGCGTACAACGAATTCGGCTTCCTCGAATACACATTCGTCGAGACCGTTGAAGCTAAGCACATCTCCTACATCATCCGTTCGCTTGGTGGCCTCCTCTACCTCGTCGGTGCTCTCATCATGTCGTTCAACATCTACATGACCGCCAAGGGCAAAACCCGCAAAGGTGAGGAAGATCACGTTCACGCTCCAACCAATGATGGCATTCCGGCTCGCGCCGAAGCCGTGCCAGCTGAATAAGGAGACAGACTAATGGCATTGTTTGATAAACACGCCCTGCTCGAGAAGCACTCTATGCTCCTCACAGTCGGCATCCTCGTTGTCGTCGCCATTGGCGGTATCATCGAGATCGCTCCGCTCTTCTATCTGAGCAACACGATTGAGCGCGTGAACGGTATGCGTCCATACACGCCACTCGAACTCGCAGGGCGCGAAATCTATGTGCGTGAAGGCTGCTATGTTTGTCACTCCCAGATGGTTCGCCCGCTGCGTGACGAAGTGGAACGCTATGGTCACTATTCTCTCGCTGCAGAGAGCATGTACGACCACCCGTTCCAGTGGGGCTCAAAGCGTACAGGTCCTGACCTTGCACGTGTTGGCGGCAAATACTCTGATGAATGGCACATGGACCACATGCGTAACCCACGCTCTGTCGTTCCGGAATCCATCATGCCGCCATACACGTTCATGGTAGATCGCCCACTCGACTTCAGCCAGGTACAGCAAACCATGCAGGCAATGCGCCTTGTAGGTGTGCCTTACACCGACGCTATGATCGAGAACGCAGAGTACGACCTTCTCGCTCAGGCCAATCCGGACTTCTATCCGAATTCCGGCGACTATGACGGCGCTCTGGTGGATCGTTACACCGAAGCATCAGGTCGGGAAGGCACAGTCACTGTACGTGCATTTGACGGCGACGCCGAAAACATCACCGAGATGGACGCTATGATCGCCTATCTCCAGATGCTCGGCACACTGGTCGACTTCGAAACTTACGAAGCCGACAGCCTGCAGAACCGGAGATAGCATCATGAACTATGAAACGCTTTCCAGTTTCGCACAGACTTGGGGACTTCTCTACTTCGTAGTGCTGTTCCTCGGGGCCTGCACCTACGCACTGTGGCCGTCCAAGAAGTCCGAATTCGAACGGGCAGCCAACCTCCCTCTGATCGACGAGGAGCCTATCAATGAGTGAACATGATAAAGACATTGATGCTGCAACCGGTGTTGAAACCACCGGTCACGAATGGGATGGCATCAAAGAGCTCAACAACCCGCTTCCACGTTGGTGGCTATACATCTTCTACATTTGTATCGCCTGGGCTGTTGTGTACTGGATCTTCATGCCGGCATGGCCTGCACTGCCTGGAATGGGCACGAACACTCCGGGTATTCGTAACCACTCTGACCGTGCTCTTGTCGCTGAAAGCATTGACGCACTGCGTTCTGCGCGCGCTGAAAACGGAGCGGCTCTGATCGAAGCGTCTGTTGAGGACATTCTTGCTGATCAGGACCTTCGTCAGTTTGCTATGGCTGCTGGTGAAAGTGCCTTTGGTGACAACTGCGCGACCTGCCATGGTGCAGGCGGCCGCGGTGCACCGGGTTACCCGACCCTCGCAGACGATGTGTGGCTCTGGGGTGGTGGTCTGGACGAAATCCAGCACACGATCACTTATGGCGTCCGTCAGGAAAATATGGAGAGCCGCTTTTCCATGATGCCTGCATTCGGTCGCGATCAGGTCCTGAGCGCTGAAGAGATCACGAACGTTGCGCACTATGTTCGCACGCTCTCCGGTCTCGAGGAGGCATCCGATGCGTCTATTGCGGGTCAGGAAGTGTTCGAGTGGAACTGTGTCGCATGTCACGGTGAAGCCGGTACTGGCGATCAATTCCAAGGCGCACCAAACCTCACAGACCGCGACTGGCTCTATGGCAGTGACATGGCTACTGTTCAGGCGACCATCTACAATCCACGCAACAGCGCAATGCCTGCGTGGGGTGAACGCCTCGACGAAACAACCGTCAAAGCCCTTGCTGTGTATGTCTATGCATTAAGCGGCAGCGAAGGCTGATTTGATCAGAAAAGGCCCGGTTCGCCGGGCCTTTTTTTGTGAGGGTGTGACAAGATACCATCACGTATTTCTAACTTTCTTGTTTTAGAAAGTTCTAAAATACAAACTGGGAAGTCGAGTACAATGACAGCTCTCAAACCTACCCCGCCATCCGATGCGCAACCGATGTATAAGAAGCGCGAGCCGGTTCACCCGAAGCTCGTCAGCGGTAAGTTTCGCTCCTTCAAATTCGCGTTTATGGCGCTCGCGCTGGCGGTCTATTACGGCTTGCCCTGGATACGCTGGGATCGCGGGCCTGACGCGCCGGATCAGGCAATCCTCTTCTTTGCTGATGGTAAGTTCTATTTCGGCCCGATCGAGATCTGGCCTCAAGAAGTCTACTACATCACCGGCATTCTCATTCTGTCGTCTCTCGGCCTGTTTCTGGTGACCTCTCTGTTCGGACGGGTCTGGTGTGGCTATGCCTGTCCGCAGACGGTCTGGACCGATCTCTATATCGCCGTTGAGCGCTTCTTCGAGGGCGACCGTAACAAGCGTATTAAGCTCGATCGCGCGCCCTGGACCTTCAACAAGATCTGGCGCAAAGCAGCCAAACACGCTGTCTGGCTACTGATCGCAGCTGCAACCGGCGGTGCGCTCGTCTTCTATTTCCACGATGCGCCTTCCCTCGCCTATAACTTCTTCACAGGACACGCACCAACGACAGCTTATGTCTTCGTTGCTATCCTGACCTTCACGACCTATTCGCTGGCCGGCACAATGCGTGAGCAGGTCTGTACCTATCTTTGCCCATGGCCGCGTATTCAGGCTGCGCTCACCGACGAAGACGCACTCAACGTCACCTATCGTTGGGATCGCGGCGAACCTCGCGGTCCGCACAAGAAGAACGACACCTGGGACGGTCGTGGTGATTGCGTTGACTGTAATGCCTGCGTCACCGCCTGCCCTATGGGTATTGATATCCGCAATGGCGCCCAGCTTGAATGTATTCACTGCGCGCTCTGTATCGACGCCTGTGACGACATCATGAAAAAGGTAGGCCGCCCGACCGGCCTCATCGCCTACGATTCAGACAAAAATGTGGAGCTGCGCGCAGCTGGCCAACCGGCCCAGAAGTTCCGCCTGTTCCGTCCGCGTGTTATCATTTACGCGGTACTGATCAGCGCCATCACGGCACTCATGGCGTACGGCCTGTTCACACGCTCCACCTTCGAGCTGAACGTCCTCAAAGACCGCTCACCATCCTTCGTGCAGCTGTCTGACGGTCGCATTCAGAATGGCTACGCAATCAAGCTGGTCAACAAGCGGATCGATCCGAAAAACATCCGACTGGAAGTTACCGGAATCGAAGGTGCAGACGTCTCACTTGTTGGCGAAGAGCACGGAGATCTCGACGTTGAAATCCCTGGAGAGGGTGTGACACGTTTCCGCATGATCATCAAAATCCCCGAAGATGCGGTGGATGGAAATGACCGGCTTCGCATTGTCGCAATTGACACAGAGACCGGAGAGCAGGACGCTAATTTCATTCCATTCTCCAGCCCACGAAGGAACTGACCTCAATGAAGATCGGTCGTCTCAACGGATATCACGTACTGTTCATGCTGCTCGGCTTTTTCGGTGTCATGATTATCGTGAACGTCATCTTCACCGTGTATGCGGTGCGATCATTTCCGGGCGAACAGGTTGAGCAATCCTACATTCAGGGCCTGAACTATAATCAGGCCCTCGAAGACCGCGCCCGCCAGGAAGAACTGGGCTGGTCAACCGAAGTTGGTCTTGAAGCAACAGAAAGTGGCAGCCCAATGCTGATCACTTACTGGCTGGACGAGTTCGAGAACGGCATTACTCAGCTTGAGGTATCGGCCACGCTCACCCGTCCAGCGACCCGGGAAGGTCAACGCATTGTCGACCTGAGCGCAAATGGTCCGGGCCGCTATGAGATCATTCTGACCGACCTCGAAACCGGCGACTGGAACGCCGAAATAACCGCACAGTCACCCGACGGTGATACCGTCACAGCTCATAAGTCACTAACATGGACACGCTGACCTCTGCTGATCTGCCCCTCGGGGAAAACGTACCACCTCAAACGAGCGCACGTCCCTTTGTTCGCGAAAAGAACGGGCGTAGCGAGCTGATACTGGCAGTTTCCGGCGCGAAATGCGGCGGATGCCTTGCTAAGATCGAAAAGAATGTCAGCGCGCTCGAAGGCATCGACCACGTCCGCATGAACCTCTCTACCGGTCGCCTCGTGGCAGACTGGACTAGCGACGCGTTTAATCCCGACAGAATCATCGAAACGCTCAACGGTCTTGGATATCCGTCCAAACCGTTTGATCCGGATCTTGTCGACGCGAGCCGTCAAAAACGCGAACGCGGCCTTCTGCTGGCCATGGCCGTAGCAGGCTTTGCCGCCGCCAATATCATGCTTTTGTCTGTGTCCGTCTGGGCAGGCAAAGGTGAGATGTCAGATGCGACACGCACCCTGCTGCACTGGGTTTCTGCCGCGATTGCCATTCCAACGGTCGCATTCTCGGGCCGTCCATTCTTCTCGTCCGCGCTTGGCGCTCTGCGAGGCGGACACGTCAATATGGACGTACCAATCTCGCTGGCTGTCATGCTGGCGACGGGCCTGAGCATTTACGAGACAATCCATCACGGTGAGCATTCCTACTTCGATGCGGCAGTGATGTTGCTCTTCTTCCTGTTGATTGGACGCTTCCTTGAAGCCCGCCTTCAGCGACAAGCCTACAAAGCCGCAGACGACCTGGCCGCGATGCAAGCCGTCACGGTTTCTCGCAGGCTCGCTGACGGCTCTATTGAGACTGTCGCATCGGGTTCGCTTGACGTGGGCGATACGCTCATCATTTCAACAGGCGAGCGCCTGCCTGTAGATGCCGACCTTATGAGCGCAGAAGCATCGCTCAATACCAGCCTTGTCACTGGTGAAGTCATGCCCCAGCTGGAACCGCATGGCACACGCATTTACGCGGGCAGCGTCAATCTTGGCGCGCCTATCGAGGTCGCAGTCGCGACAACCACCGATGATTCCCTGATTGGCGAAATCAGTCGACTTCTGGATGTAGGCGAGCAAAAGCGTTCAAAGTATCGCCAGATCGCAGATAAAGCCGCCGAACTCTATGTCCCAATCGTTCATACGCTGGCGGCAGTTGCGTTCATCGGCTGGTTCATCATCAGTGGCGACGTTAGAACTGCGCTCTTCACTGCGATCTCCGTTCTGGTGATTACCTGCCCTTGCGCACTGGCGCTGGCCGCGCCTGTCGTTCAAATCGTCGCTGCGGGACGTCTCTTCCGCGCAAACGCCTTTCTGAAATCCGGTGATGCGCTGGAACGTATTGCTGCATGCGATCACATCATTTTCGATAAGACGGGCACACTCACAGAGCTAACACCTCATTTCGATGATGCAGAAGAGTCACGCGAAAACCTGAACCTTGCAGCGCACCTCGCCCGTGCCAGTCGGCACCCGCTTTCCCGCGCTGTCGTACAGGCAGCCTGCCCCGGCCCCGTCGCAGAGAATGTCGAGGAGCACAAAGGCCTCGGCCTGTCGGGTCTCATTGATGGGAAGGAAGCACGCCTCGGCTCCTGGGAATGGGTCAGCGCTGAAAACGGCGCAGCGCCGGAAGACAATGTCAGCCTCTGGTTCTGGATTGAAGGCAGCGCCCCAGCGCCGCTCCATCTGACCGAAGACATCAAGAAAGGCGCAAAAGAGCTTCTGCAATCACTTGATAAGTTGGGCGTAACTTATGAGATCTGCTCAGGTGACCATCCGGCTCGCGTCGAAGAGGTTGCAGCTCGTCTCGGCGTTCAGAACTATACAGGCGGCATCAAACCTGTCGGCAAGGCAGAGCGCGTCGATTCGCTGAGCGCTGAAGGCCATAAGGTTCTCATGATTGGCGATGGTCTGAACGATGCCGGCGCACTTGCATCATCTCACGCAGCTCTCGCCCCGGGCGGCGCACTGGACGCAGCACGTACAGCGAGCGATGCAGTTTATTCCGGTGAGTCGCTTGAAAACATTGCGACCGTGATCCGTGTCGCCCGTTCAGCGCAGGGACGAATCAAAGAGAATTTCGGTCTGGCTGTGATCTACAATCTTATCGCGGTTCCGATTGCGCTCTTGGGATTTGTCACACCGCTCATCGCAGCGATTGCCATGTCAGGCTCCTCCATCGTCGTGACGCTGAATGCGCTGCGCGTAGCTTCAGGAAAAACAAAATGACCGCGCTTCTATTTTTGATTCCCGTCGCGCTGGGCATGGGCCTGATCGGCCTTGCGGCATTCTTCTGGTCAATGAAGACAGGCCAGTTCGATGACCCGCAAGGCTCGGCTGAACGCATTCTTCATGACGAAGACCGTCCGCTCTGAGGCGAAACACTCCATAGCAACTCCCCGTATGCGCGAGATCGTCATTAAACTTTCGGCTATCTTGCTTATTCCCGATTGACATAACACTTCTGCCACGGCAGGTATTCAACAGTTGTTGAATTCCCAGCATAAATAGCTGGGCATCATGGGGAGAGAAAGATGATCCGCACTCGCCTTGCGCTCTTAGCGCTTGCCACTACCGCATTTTCACCTATCGCCGCCTTCGCTCAGGAAGCTGAAACCGAAACCGCTCAGGAAGCGCGCTTCGGCACGATTCAGGTTACCGCACAGCGTCGTGAAGAAAGCCAGCTGGACGTTCCACTGTCCGTATCTGCTTTCGATGGCGGTCTGCTCGCTGACCTCGGCGTCACCGACCTGACAGAAGTCGCGAAAATCACACCAAACGTCACGCTGGAAGTTTCCCGCGGCACGAATACAACCCTGTCCGCATTCATTCGTGGTGTTGGCCAGCAGGACCCAGTTGCAGGCTTTGAAGCCGGCGTCGGCATCTACATTGATGACGTCTACCTGAACCGTCCACAAGGCGCAGTTCTCGACGTATTCGACGTTGAGCGCATCGAGGTTCTTCGTGGCCCTCAAGGTACACTGTACGGCCGCAACACAATCGGTGGCGCAGTTAAGTACGTTACGAGCGGCCTTTCCGACACACCTACACTCAACGGTCGTTTCGCCGTTGGCTCATACCAGCAGCACGACGCTGTTCTTTCGGGCAGCATGCCACTTTCAGACACGTTCCGTGTTGGCGG
>CENJ01047075.1_pt1 | contig 42965 bp, 39 predicted proteins | sample 356161 | NCBI WGS metagenome assembly CENJ01 (sample SAMEA2619531, study PRJEB7988) | marine metagenome | biome: marine biome (ENVO:00000447); feature: surface water layer (ENVO:00002042); material: "saline water (ENVO:00002010), including plankton (ENVO:xxxxxxxx)" | depth 5 m | reverse complement strand
GTCGAGCTTTATCAGAACATGCTGGAGGACGCGGTCAAAGCGCTTCAGCAAGGTGGTGAGGATTTCGAGGATGATTGGTCTCCGCAAATCAATCTCGGGCTCGCGGCACTTATCCCAGAAGACTACGTCGCTGATCTCGGCACGCGTATGAGCCTCTATCGACGTCTGGCTGACGTGGAAAACAATGAAGACCGGGAAGCATTCGCGGCCGAACTAATCGACAGATTTGGTCCGTTGCCAGATGAGACGGTTCAGCTTCTCGATATCGCGTCGATCAAAGCGGCTTGTAAAACGCTGGGGATTGCGAAACTCGATGCAGGACCGAAAGGCGCAGTCTTCGCATTCCGTGACAAGTCGCCGGTGGAGCCCGGCAAGTTAGTGGCTTTGGTCCAAAAGCGGCCGAACCAACTCAAGCTACGGCCAGATTTTAAATTGGTTCTCAGCGCCAGCTGGAATAACGCCACACAAAAAGCGCGAGGCGTTCGACAATTGCTTGGCCAGCTTCAGGCGACATTGGACTGAGGCCCTCTGCGAGAAGACGCAGGCCGATCCATCAAATGTGTCATGAAATGCGCAGCCGATTGATTCGGCTGTAGCTCGTTCAAATCGAATCGAAAGCTGAAATACTCTCCGGTTTTCGAAGGCGTCATTTCGAGTACACGACGTGCTCGATCAAGAGCGCTTTCGGCCTCGACGACAGATGCACCCGGCATCGTAATAACGAAATCTGCCCAATCGGCACGTGTGACAAAGTCCTGCTGCCTGACAACCGAATGAAGCAGGGAGGAGAAAGGACTTAGCCCAGTCGCAGAGAGGGCGTCGCCTGAGTCGAGATTGAATGGCTGAACGACAGCGCCGGTGATAGGTTGGGACAGCCGCTGAGCCTGAGCCGCCTGTTCGAGAATGTGAAGTTCTGCGAATTCGCGGCTGAAACAATTAGAGTAAGTGTCGCGAGCTGGCGCGAGACAGTCAGGTGCGTGAACGGGTGCGGAAATGATGCTGTTCTCAACAAAACGCGTCATAGAGGCGGTTGCGTTCGCGAAGTCCGCACCAACGCGAACAAGCGCAGACAGCGCATCGAGACTGTCTGGGAGCACTTCGCCGGTATCGGCAATGCCGATTACGGGCATGGATTTCAGATCCGCGCGACCATGAATGTGATCTAACAGCTCGTACGGATAGAATGCATTTCGAATGTGAACAACAAAAGCAGCTGGGTTGTGTGTTCGTAGCGCTTCGAACGCTGTCCGTTCAGAGAGCACAGCTTCAACGGCATAACCTTTTTCGGTCATGGCCCGCTTGAATTTCAAATAAAGAGCGCTCGGCTCCCCATAGAACAGAATCGTTTTGCCTCTGATCGATGTGAAGCCGTTCGGGTTCACGAAACCGGCACCCATCTTATCGAGCGTATTGCGTCGCAGTTCTGCTTCACGAAGCACCTGCTGCTGGCGCTGGTGGATGCGAAACTGCTGAACAAACGATGTTACAGAAGGAGAAAGTGCGAAACCTTCAGGGCTGTTCACTGATGTTTCGAATGGTGACGCGAGTAGGGCGCAGAACTGGTTATCAGGTGCAACGAACGCCGCTGTGTCCACCTCGGCCGAGAAGCCGTCAATCAGCACGCCCGCAAGAGACGACGGATCAGCTCCACGGGCTGCCGCAGCTATTCCGAACCGTGCGAGCTCATTTTTGAGATAATCTCTACGGCTATCATCTGCGATTAAAGCGATTTGAGTGAACATTCGTGGCACCGTCAGACCTGATTATGTTGTCTTCTTGTTTGACGGTTTAGGGTTAACGGCAGGTTATGCCAGTTGCTCGCTCGCTTGCCGCAAGGGGAGGGGTTTTCATTTGCGCGAAAGCTGCCGAAACTCTCTCTCAGATAACAATGCGAGGGAGAGAAAAATGGCTAATGGGCCTCTCAACGGTTTGAAGATTGTCGAGTTTGCAGGGATTGGGCCCGGCCCGTTCTGCGGGATGCTGCTTTCCGATTTGGGTGCGGATGTGGTGCGCGTTGATCGACCGGGACCGCCAAGTGGCTCTAAGAATGACGTGACGGGTCGCGGCAGGCGCTCGATTACGCTGGACCTTAAATCCCCTGAGGGTATCGAGACGGCACTTAAACTCGTCGAGAAAGCCGACGCGATCATTGAAGGCTATCGTCCCGGCGTTATGGAGAAGATGGGCCTCGGCCCCGATGTGGCGCTCGCTCGAAATGCGAAGCTTGTTTATGGGCGCATGACGGGATGGGGGCAGTTTGGCTCTCTGTCTAAGGCTGCGGGGCATGATCTGAACTATATCGCGCTGACAGGCGCTCTGGGCGCTATGGGGCATGCCGACAGACCGCCTGCGCCGCCGCTCAATCTTGTCGGCGACTATGGTGGCGGCGCGCTCTATCTGGCTTTCGGCATTTGTGCAGCACTGCTTCATTCAGAAAAGACCGGCGAGGGGCAGGTAATTGATGCGGCCATGACCGATGGTGCAGCTTCGCTCAGCGCCATGTTCTACGGGATGAAGGCGTCCGGAATTTGGTCGTCAGACCGTAGCGACAATCTTCTTGATGGCGGAGCTCACTTCTACGACACATATGAATGCTCCTGTGGAGGGTATGTGTCTATTGGCTCAATCGAGCCTCAGTTCTATGCGCTACTTCTGGAAAAAGCCGGCATAAAGGATGAGCAGTTTACCAAGCAGATGAGTAAGTCTGACTGGCCAGAACTGAAACAGAAGCTTGCTGCCATCATTAAACAGAAGACACGCGATGAGTGGTGCAACATCATGGAAGGCACCGACGTCTGCTTCGCGCCTGTATTGAGTATGGACGAAGCCCCGTCACATCCCCACAATGTGGAGCGTGAAACATTCGTCTCTGTTGAAGGTGTCGTGCAGCCTGCACCAGCCCCGCGCTTTTCTAAAACGCCGGGAGCAATACAGGCACGACCTCCGAAACGTGGTGAGCATTCTGAGGAAGTCTTGAAGGAATGGGGTATCAGCTAAGATGACGTACCTTGAGGGGACAACAGGGCGGCGGCGCATATATCTGATGCGCCACGGGCATGTTGATTATTTATCCGAAGAAGTCGTGCAATCCAAAAACCCTCGGCTCGCGCGGCTGACCCCTCAAGGACAAGAAGAAGCTAATGCCGCCGGTCAGGCATTGGCGGCAATCCCGTTTGATATATTGATTTGTTCGGGGCTGCGACGAAGTCGGGAAACGGCGACGTTTGTTCAGGACTGGCAAGCCGGTACTCCGCCGGAGCTCGAGGATGATCAGCGGTTCGAGGAGTTGAACAGCGGGACTTTCATAGAGTTTGAGAGCCGCGAACAGCTTGCGGCGACCATGACGTTTCAGTTTGAAAATGCTGATAAACCCGGCGCAACATTTCTGGACGGCGGTGAGAAATTCACTGACGGACGTGAACGCGCAATTGCGGGGCTGTTGGCGCTGATAGATCGTCCCGGCTGGAGTAACGCGCTCATAGTGGGGCACGAGGGTATTAATCGAGTGATCTTGAGCTGGTTTTGTAATGCGGGGCTGAATGCTTCGGTCAGTTTCGAGCAGGACACTGGTTGCATTAATATACTGGATGTCGATCTCGTTCCGGACGGTTCAGGTCACGCGATTGAGCGAAAACTCGTCAAGGCGGTAAATCTCACGCCGCTCAATTACGAAAAGCACGGGATGAACCTTCGAAGCCTGGAAGCTATATTCCATCGGGATTGAATATCTGTTCAGGTACCTTTTCTGCTTCTCTGTTTTATGAACAGATGGCAACAGGAATGTTCTGATAGCGTTCAGATGGGATCGGATAGTTTGAACTCACTGAGCGATAGAGCCGTTTAGCTTTCTCGCTTTTGTGTCCTTCTTGCTAACTGGCCGATGGTTTCCATCGGCCATTCTTTTATTCAACAAGTGTTGAAATTTTTCAGATCCTTGAATACAGATGCGGTTATCGGGGCGAGGAAACCCGCAATGTCGAGGAAAGAATCATGAAGAAAACCTATTTCGACGCAGCCGCTGCTTTAGACGGCCTGCTGTTCGATGGGATGACTATTATGTCCGGCGGATTTGGTCTGTGCGGCATTCCAGAACTTCTTATCGAGGCCATCCGGGAGTCCGGCGTGAAGGACCTGACCATCATTTCCAACAATGCTGGGGTGGACGGATTTGGCCTTGGGCTTCTTCTTGAAAATCGTCAGGTGAAGAAGATGATTTCCTCCTATGTGGGCGAGAACAAAGAGTTTGAGCGCCAGTATCTCAATGGCGAGCTCGAGCTTGAGTTTAATCCTCAAGGCACGCTTGCGGAGCGTTGTCGCGCCGGCGGCGCAGGTATCCCCGGTTTCTATACGAAAACCGGCGTTGGTACTGTGATTGCCGAAGGTAAAGAGCACAAAGACTTCAACGGCGAAACCTATATCCTCGAGACTGGCCTTGTATCCGACTTGTCGATCGTCAAAGCCTTTAAGGGCGATGCGCAGGGAAATCTCGTCTACAATGCGACGGCGCTGAACTTTAATCACGACATGGCAACAGCCGGTCGTGTGACTATTGCTGAGGTTGAAGAGATGGTTCCGGTCGGTGATCTGGATCCTAATGGCATCCACACGCCGGGTATTTTCGTTCAACGCATCATTCAGGGCGCTCATGAGAAGCGAATTGAAAAAGTTACAACACGCAAGCGCGAGGAGGCCTGAGCTATGCCTTGGACAAGAGATCAGATGGCTGAGCGCGCGGCTCAGGAGCTTGAAGACGGTTTCTATGTGAACCTCGGAATTGGTATCCCGACACTCGTATCAAATTATATCCCGGAAGGCGTAGATGTGACGCTGCAGTCGGAAAACGGTATGCTTGGTATGGGGCCGTTCCCGTATGAAGGCGAAGAAGACCCGGATCTTATCAACGCCGGTAAACAGACGATCACGACACTGGATCGTTCGAGCTTCTTCTCGTCATCCACCAGCTTTTCGATGATCCGTGGTGGGCACATCAATCTCGCCATTCTGGGTGCGATGGAAGTTGCTGAAAATGGTGATCTGGCGAACTGGATGATCCCCGGGAAGCTCGTGAAAGGCATGGGCGGCGCGATGGATCTCGTTGCTGGCGTCAAGCGTATCGTCGTTGTGATGGATCACACCAACAAAGCGGGCGAAACCAAGCTGCTCACAGCGTGTACTCTGCCGCTCACGGGTCAAGGTGTGGTCGACCGCATCATTACAGACCTGGGTGTTTTTGACGTCGTTGAAGGCGGACTGAAACTTGTTGAGCTCGCGCCTGAAGTCACTGAAGATGAAGTGCGCAGTAAAACTGAAGCGACTCTAGTTTAGGTCACTTGCCTGAATTTAATCTTCTGGCGAATTGATTATTCGTCAGAGAGTTGGGTATAGCAGCTATTATGAGTGCGCCGCATAAAATTAAAAAGCGGGAGCTGTTGGAGCTTGTCTGGAGCAAGCCGATGACGGCTCTTGCATCTGACTTCGGATTATCTCCGAACGGTCTCGCAAAAATATGCGACCGCGTGGATATTGAGAGGCCGCCCAAAGGCTTTTGGGCGAACGGTGTATCTCCCGATATTGAAGGTTTGGTAGGCGCTCTGGATGATCCAGACGAGGAAATCAGCATTGGTGGCCGTGTTAGTTCCTCACGTCGTTCCCGCACCCGCCTACCATTAGAGCAGCGTAGACGGCAGGTTCTGGAAGAGGCCCGGAAAATCGCGACAACCGAAGGTGTTCACGAAGTTTCGCTGCGGCAGATTGCAAGAAACCTAGGGATCAGTGAGGCCCAGGCCCACAACTGCTATTCGACGCGCGAAGATATTCTGGTCGAGCTTGCTTACGAAGAATATCAGGCTTTCGAGCGTGTGCGTAAGCGGATCATTCCGCGTGGTACGACGCGCATTACGAAGATCGTCATGTCATCCGTGTCATATCTTCGAGAGGCTGCGCGTCGAGGGCCGCTGCTTCAACAGATTTCAGCTGACTCCAAGCTACGCAAAGCAATTGATGAGCGGGCAAAAGCGGAGCGAGGCGAAGCGCTTGCGCGGCATGTGAATGTCATTGTGGCAAATACCAAACTTTCGGAACAGCAGGCCATCATCAAAACCAAAATGATGTCTGCCTTTGTGCGAAAAGCAGGTCATCTTGTGGCGCAGAACCGTATTTCGCTCGAGCAGGCGGAAATCCTTTGCGTGCCGGTCATCACCGATTCCGCTCTCAGCGATTAGCCCGCAGGATAGACGGCGTCGTGATACGTCATGGACTCGATGGCGCGCTTAAAGCTGTCTTCTAGCGTCTCTCTGCATATCTCCGCTTCAATCTGACCGCCCCAGGCGAGCAGGGCTGCCTCATCCGGCAGTGACTTTAGTATAACGATGCTTGATACGGCCTCGCGTGCTGACACTTTGAAAATGCTTTTCGCTGACCGCGCCAATGTGTGAAGGCAGTTCATTGAGGCGGTCTGAAACGCTTCACTCACTCGCCCGGTCAGAAATGAATCGTTCGGCGCCAAGGCGAGAGTGGGCCCGTCTTCGAGCATTGCGTCAAAATAGGCGAGGGCACTTTGCAATAGCGCTTCCTGAGCAGATTGAGAATTCCGAGCCAGCTCGGTTACGCGTTCAATCACCGGGACGTGTAGCTGCAGAACGCCGTTCATGAGATCATGTTGTGTCGGAAAGTGTGAGTAGATCAAAGACCGACTGACGCCTGCAATCTCCGCGACATCAGCCAGAGATATTGGCATTACGCCACCTTTGAGAAAAACCGCGTTCGCAGCCTCAACAATGCGTTGGCTGCTTGATTGTGAATGATCGGGCATTCCGTCCATTACGCGTCTTTCCGATAAGATTAGCTACTTAGAGTTCCTACCGTTTTGAACGTTGGAAAACAAACAACTATCGGAAAATAGCGGTGATTGTCGTTGGAATGGTGAGAATTTCAATCATGGAGTCCATTCTTGGGGGCGCACGATCATCTAACCTGCCCTCCTCGACGCGCTCAGCAATACGCAATTAGTGCGATTGTCATTGACGAGAAAATGCGTTCAAGTTACTTCTGTTGGCGGAGGAAACGTAGAATCGATGACGAACGTGATAAAAACAAACCCGACGCGTCGAACCTTTCTAAAAAGTTCTCTCGCATTGTCCGCCGGCGGAGCAATGCTTGCGGCTTGTGGAAACGGCGCGACCAGCAGTCTTCAATGCGCGACATCTGAAACGCTGTCGCGCAGCGAAATGCTCTCCCGGGAGGGCAGGAATTACGCTGAGGTTTCCCGAGTTGATGGTCGAAATTGTCTGAAATGTGAGTTTTACAACGGCCTCGAAGCCGAATGTGGATCGTGTCAGATCGACAATCTTCCAGCGAATCCAGCCGGACACTGCGTGTCCTGGACCGAGAAACAAGCTTAGTTTGGGAGGCAAACTATGAACGGTATGTTCCGAACCCTTATTTGCGGAAGTGTGTCGGCGCTATGCCTCATTGGCGCTGCGGATGCGCAGGAAACACGACAGGCAGAATCCAGAACGCTTGCTGATATCGCAGAACCGGCGCGGCTGGCTGTAAGCGACCCGACGACGATTGGTCTAGCCTTCACATACTTCTGGTACGACGTCCACGAAGCCCCCGCCGACTGTCCGGATGGGTGGGCGATGGCGCTCCGGGATGTCGCTATCATGCACCTTCCTGAAGAGCGTCAGGAGTTTTTGCTAAGGCCTGAGAACAGATCAACTTATTACCGGATGGGGTATGCGTTGTCCGCTCAACGGATGGCAGAGCAGGGCGGGGAATCTATCTGCAACATCCCCAAATCCTACGACGATCCTCCAATGCGTGTGGTTCAAAGCGATACCGCTTATGGCCGGGATCTGGATGGCCTCATTTCTGACGGAAGCGACGCTCAGACTTGCGGTACTGTAGATTTTACAAGTCCTGACGGAACGCCTGGCGTCGACAATGAACTTTACCGGGTAATGGGCTGCATCGATAGTTTCCGCAGGGACCCTGAGTTTGCCGGCGGCGCGATGGAAGATTACCACATCGGCTCTTATCGGGATGGCGAGACAACCACGGTGATGGAGATCCGTGGCGTTGATGACAGGCTGAACGACGATGAAGTCGAAATCGGTATTTACGCCAGCTTCGAGCCTACGATGTTTGATAGTGAGAAGAATGGTCTTCCGCACGCCAGCATCACGATCACGGATAACAGAATCTGGCATAGTCTTGGCACCGGGCGCATCGTAGATGGTGAGTTGATCACTAATCCGTTCAGGCTCCGGACGCGCCTTGGCTGGTCTGGTCGTCCTGCCGAATATTTGATCTACGACACGATTATTCACCTCACGCTTAATGAAGACGGATCAGCGGAAGGCGATCTCGTGGGCTATTTCGATCTGGAGCATGCCTATTGGAATAACTTCCATGATGCTGCTGGCGCCTTACAGGTCGCAAATGGATACACATGTCCGGCCGTTTGGACGGCACTGCAAGAGCACGCTGACGGTCGATACAACGAGGCATCGGGCCGATGTACCGCCATCTCCACTGCCATGCGTATCGAGGCTGTTCCGGCGTTCGTTATCCATCCACCTGAAGATCAGCTCGTCGACTACGTTATCGACACAACGGAATACTATGGCGTTCCTGTGGAGCAGATCATGGTTGAAGGGGCTGGTACAAGGGCTCGGGAAGTACGGAGCCTCGGCCAGAGCGATGAAGAAGACATGATGGAAGCGCTAATGGAGGAGCTTGATAGCTCCGACGCCAGCGATCCCGAAACATACTAATAAGACGACAGGGCGAGGAAATGGCCGGAATTAAAAGTATCGCGCTTCCCATCGTCGGACTTGGCGTCATCGCTGCGGCGGTGCTTGCTATACCGGACGCAAGAAGTCTGATTTTTGGCGGGAATAGCTTTGAAGGCGAGATACCGCCCCCGCAAATGCGTCGCCTTACGGAGGCACAATACCGAAACACTATTGCTGAGGTGTTTTCTGATGAAATCACGGTGGTTGGGCGCTTTGAGCCGGAAATCCGCATAGACGGTCTGGGTGCGATCGGTGCATCGCAGGCTTCGATAAGCGCCAGCGGATACGAACAGTATTACGGTATCGCAGGTTCTATCGCAGACCAGGTGATCTCAGCCGATAACTGGGCGGATTACATGCCGTGCTCTCCTTCCGAATCTGCGGAATTTGATCGGGAATGCGCATCTCAAATTATCGAGCAGTATGGAGAGGCTCTCTTCAGGCGTGATCTTTCATCAGAGGATGTTGAGGTCTGGGCAGATGCGATGCATGCATCAATGGCTCAGGTTGGCTCCTTTGAGAATGCTGCAGGGCTTGTCATTGAAGGCATGCTGTCATCTCCGCAATTCCTTTTCATCATCGACCGGTTAGAAGATGACGGACGCGGCGATGTCAGGCTCACAAATCATTCCATGGCAGCGCGCCTGAGCTATTTTCTGTGGAATTCCGCTCCTGATGAAGAGCTGTTACGAGCGGCGCGGGCTGGTGAGCTTCATTCTCGCGAAGGTCTGGAGGCTCAGGTCGAGCGCATGATTGCCTCGGAGAATCTCAGACAGGGATCGCGCGCATTCTACGATGACTTTCTGGACCTTTCCCGATTTTCTTCACTTGAAAAAGACAGGCTGATTTATCCGGCTTTCAATCAGGCGGTTGCTGACGATGCCCATGAACAGCTGATGATGTTTCTGGATCATCACTTGATCGACAATGAAGCGCCTTACCCTTCTATTTTCACCGCGAAGGAAACTTTTCTAACCCGTTCTTTGGGGATGATTTACGCCGTTCCCGTTGTCCCGTCGGAAGGATGGGAGCTGGTTCGCTTTCCTGAAGATGACATCCGTGGCGGGCTCCTGTCCCACGCCGGTTTCACGGCACTTCATTCTCATCCTGGCCGGTCTTCCGCGACATTGCGAGGTATCGCCGTTAGACAGTCTTTGCTCTGTCAGACGGTGGCGCCAGCGCCAGCAGCGGTGAATTTTACAGTCGTTCAGGACGTCGATAATCCGGAGTTCAGAACCGCAAGGGCGCGTCTGACCCAGCACCGCACCGATGCGGCCTGCGCAAGTTGTCACCGCTTTATCGATCCGATCGGGCTCTCATTAGAGAATTTTGATGGCGCCGGCATGTACCGCATTCGCGAGCATGGTGAGATGATCGACACCAGTGGCGAAGTTGATGGCATCGCGTACGACGATCTGCCGGCTTTAGAGAACATTCTGGCGAACCATGAGGCTGCAACATCCTGCGTTGTTGAACGCCTTCAACACTATGCCACCGGACGATCGAACACTGAAATAGACAGCTATTGGAATGTCGAACTCATGAGAGGGTTTGAGCGGTCCGATTACAATTTCCGTGAGCTCATGGCGACGATCGCGCGTAGTGAACAATTTTATGCGGTTTCGCTGCCGGAAGCGGAAGGAGGCGAAGACCTCCAACAAGCAAACATACCTACACAGGAGAGGAATTCATGAGCGGCATTGAACGTAAAAGCCTTTCGCGCAGGTCTCTCCTGCGGGGTATGTTGCAGGGAACGGCGATTGGTGTAGGGCTGCCATGGCTTGAGTGCCTGGTTCCGTCCGCTCTGGCTGAAGGCGCAGCGGTGCACCCTTTGCGGTTTGGCACATGGTTCTGGGGGCTGGGCGTAACGCCGGGCCGCTGGACCCCGACTGTTGGAGAGGATGGTCAGCTTAATCTGTTGCCGGAGTCTGCGCCTCTTGAGTCGGTAAAACGCCATTTGAACTTTATGACGGGCTTTGACGCTATTCTTGATGGTCGCCCAAACCATGTCCATTTCAGTGGCACGTTCGCTCTACGATCCGGAATTGCGTGTCAGAAGATCGGACAGGTCGAGGGGCCGACCTTTGAAAACCATATCGCAGATCATATGAGCGCGTCGAAACGCTTCAAGACAATCGATTTTGCAGCCACGGGTAACCCTCGTGACGCATACAGTTTTCGCTCTGCGCAGGTACGCAATACTCCTGAAACAACTCCGATCCAGCTTTACAACCGGATATTTGGAAGCGGTTTCCAACGACCTGGCGAAGGTGAGTTTGAGCCTGATCCAAGAACGCTTAGCCGTTTGAGCGTGCTCTCGGTCGTGGGTGAGCAAAGGCGTTCTTTAGAAGCGCAACTCGGTCGGGAAGACCGCCAACGCCTTGATCAGTACTTCACGTCCGTTCGTGAGGTTGAGCAGCAACTCGAACTGCAAACGCAGGAACCTGTGATTCCTGAAGCTTGCACCATTCCGGAGAGCCCTGCGCAGACAGAAGGCAATTACGATCTTGCCAATGTTCACGCGAACCATGCGGTGATGTCACGGCTGCTCGCACTTGCGCTGGCGTGTGACCAGACGCGCAACTTCAATGCGCTTTTCTCAAATTCAGCGTCGAGCCTCCACAGGAGCGGTGAGGCCAGCAGTCACCACCTGTTTACCCATGAGGAGTTCACTGACTCCGACCTTGGCTATCAGGTAGAGACAAGTCAGTTTGTGATCGAGAATATGAAAGGCTTTGCGACCTTCGTAGAGACACTTGCATCTATCCCTGAAGGTGATGGTACGCTTCTCGATAACACACTTGTTCTTGCGCACTCGGATACCTCATGGGCGAAAATCCATGCAGTTCAAAACATACCAATGATGACTGCGGGTAGCTTTGGCGGTCGTATCAAGACGGGTCAGAATATCGTGGCAAATGGAGACCCGATCACGCGGGTTGGTCTCACGATGCAACAGATCACCGGATTGCCGGTAGAGCGCTATGGGACGCGCTCTATGGAGACCACCAGCCCCGTCACGCAGCTGTACGCTTAGACAGATACTTCCAGACAGGAGAGTCAGTTTGAAATTCGACTTAATCAAGTCAGCGGCCGGAAGAGGTATTCTTCCGGCCTTAGCTTTAATGCTCGCATCATGTGGGGGAGGCAGTGAACCGCCGCGCGTGCTTTCGGAAGAAGAGCAAGCGATAAAGGATCAGATCGAAGCCCGCCGCGCGAACTTTCATGATCTTGGGGCTGCTTTCAAAGCAGTAGGTGACGAGCTAAGGGCAGGGCGTCCAACAAGCCCGACTTCGATTTTCTCTATTCAAGCCATTCGTAGCTATGCGCCTCAGATGGCGAGCTGGTTTCCCGAGGGTAGCGGACCTGAGACAGGCTTTGAGACCGACTCTCTAAGTGCCGTTTGGGAGGATGAGGACGCATTCGCGCAATCGCTTCAGGACTTTCAGGCGACCGTAGTGGACTTTTCAGCCTCCGCTGTTGCTAATGATGGCGACGCTATCAGAGCGCAGTTCAGGGTGGTTGGTGAAAGCTGTGAAAGCTGTCACGAGCGTTTCAGAGCCGAAGAATAGTGCCATGTTAGAAAAGTTTATCTCCTGCGACCTCGCCGACTCATCGCGGCGGGGTTATTCCTTTCAGGCAAAGAGAGCAGGGAGATAACGCACATGACGGATAAAACTTTTGAGGGCGCGCGGTTATTCGGTCTGCCTCACTCTTATTACACGGTCATCGCCCGCTCCTATCTCAGAATGAACCAGTTTGGCGTGTCGGAGGTTAGCTCTCGTCATCCGGATTTCGCCGCGAAAATTTATCCGCAAATCAAACGCGGCATTATTCCCGTGTTGGAACTGCCAGATGGCACAGTCATCCAGGATAGCCTCGACATCATTGAGGCCGGTGAAGCGCTGTCGCCCCGGTTCCCGGCGTTACCCGAAGACGCTGCGATGAAGAGCCTCGCTTATCTCTTCTTTTTATATGGCAGTCAGGCACTGCTAAAAGCTGCGATGCATTACCGATGGACGTTCTATCCGGATCAAAAAGAGTTTCTTGACCATGCGTTCGGATTGGATCCTGACGACCTGTCCAGCGCTAAGGTGATGGATAAAATGCGCAGCTATCTGCCTATCCTTGGAGTGACAGAGCAATCAATTCCTCACATCGAAGCATCGTTCATAGCGCTTCTGAAAAAGCTGGATGCCCATTTCAGTATCTACCCGTTTATCCTGGGACAGGCGCCGACACTCGCAGACTATGGAATGCTTGGGCCGCTATTCGCCCACCTTGGGCGTGATCCCGTCCCTGAGGCCATAATGAAGCGAGAAGCGCCCAATGTGTACAGATGGACTGAGCGCATGAATGCTGGCGCCTACGATGTGCCGGAATACGTTCAGGGAGCTCCCGACGTATCTTTGGAGAACATGCCGGAAACCCTCCACGCTTTGATTGAGCTCATCGGACGCGATTACAGCGATGAGGCTTCCGACCGTTTCGACTTTATCCGACAGTGGCTTCTGGAAAATAACCCCGATGATGGCGAGCCTGTGTCAGCCAAGCCATCTCAGCGCGCTATAGGCGTGACCGAGGTTCGCTACGGCGACGGTCAGGTTCAGGTCGCTGTTCAGCCTTATATCCTCTATATTCAGCGCCGCTTGCAGGCATCAGTGAATAGCGCCTCAGAAGCATCCAGGGGCCTGATCACTGATTTGCTGAACCGGCATTCGCTGGCGATCCTTTTGGAGCCGCAGCTTCCGTGCACAGTAGGCCGGAAAGACAATATCGAAATCTGGGAAAAGGTCTGACCACCGGGAAGGGTGGCGGATGAGGAGGGATTCGAACCCCCGGAACCTCTCGGTTCAACGGTTTTCAAGACCGCCGCAATCGACCACTCTGCCACTCATCCAGTCAGGTGTGCCGAAATGAAATAATTTTTGTCGTTTGGCAAGTGGCGAAAAGAGACAAAAAAAAATTTCATGCGTTTTCGGCTTTACCTTAACACGAAATTCACCTCAGATTCATCGGCGTTCAGGTAACTCGAATAGTTAATTCGGTTCGAAAATGGTGCTTTATCGAGAAAAGCGTAAATAAAACCGCGCTTTTGGGTTAACTCTTTGAGAAATTTCGGTCCGTACGGTCAAAATCGGCCAGGAGAAAAATAAAACCGGCCAGCTCCTTGCAACAGGCGAGGGGTGTTTAAAATCGAGACCAAGGGAAGACCAGATATGTCCCTGACCAAAAAAAACGCCCTTAGCAGGGCTGTAGCCGTCGCATTAATGATGGGCACTGCGCTTACTAGTCAGGCTGGCGCTGCCGATCGCAACTCTGCGCCTATCCGTTACGGACACGACAGCGCGACGCAACGTAGTCAGCCACAAGCTTCAGTACAACAATTCGCATCTGCGCGGCATCACGCGCGCCGATCAGTTCGCTCTGACGTTTTTGCGTACCCAGATGAGCCGCTTCCTGGCTCTCTCCGAACGGAACCGGCGCTCCAGCGTACCGCACAGTTTGATGCTGTGACGCAAGCAGGCCTTCCATATGTCGATCCAGTTGACTATGCGAGCTATGTGAAGGTCGGAAACCCTTACACTATCAACGGCATCACATATGTGCCGGAAGATAATCCGTTTTACGACAATGTCGGCATGGCGTCCTGGTATGGCCCGGGCTTCCACGGGCGCCAGACCGCGAACGGCGAAACGTACGATATGTATGATTTCACCGCAGCGCACCCGACCCTGCCATTACCTAGTTATGTTGAGGTTACGAACACGCAGACGAATGAAACCGTGATCGTTCGTGTGAATGATCGCGGTCCGTTTGCGCGCGGGCGTGAAATCGATCTGTCTCACGCCGCTGCTGAACGTATCAGCCTGATTGAGCCAGGCAGCGGTGAAGTTCGTGTACGGTATCTCGGCCCGGCGCCTCGCGCAGACCATGCGCCGCCAATCCAGCAACCTGATCCATATGAAACCGATCTGTTCGATGTGGCGTACCACTCAGAACAGGCTCCGATTATGCCAGCTACAGTTATGGAGACCGTTCCATCACACTATGTGCAGCTGAGCTCGTTTCGTGATCGCTCGAACGCAGAAGCATTCCGCACGGAAGTGTCCCAGCTCAATTCCGACGTGAATGTGGTCTTCGCTACTGTGAATGGTTCACGCTATTATCGCGTTGTTCTTGGCCCTTATGCGACTGAAGATGCGGCTCGCAATAACCAGCAGACAATGGCGCGTCTCGGGCATGAAGGTATTCTGATCGAAAATCCGTGAAGAACGTCCGGCTTTCCTTGATTTAGACACCATTCAACGGCACTCCTTTCAGGGGTGCCGTTTTCATGTGAAAGTAATGGAATGAAACAAATTTCTTCTGTGATTCTATCTCTCTGCGCAGGTATGTGCGTTGCGTTTCCCGCTGCCGCTTTTGAAACTACGGCCGCGCAGGCAATCATCGTCGATCACGAGACTGGCGTAGTTCTGTATTCGCATAATGCTGACGAGCCGATGGTCCCTGCGTCTATGACGAAAATCATGACCGCTTACATGGTGTTTGAACGCCTGGCTGACGGACGCCTGCAGCCGGGTGATACTTTCACAGTCAGTGAGCGCGCATGGCGACAAGGCGGATGGGCGTCTGGTGGCTCGACCATGGGATTGGCGATCGGTGAGGAGGTCAGCGTTATGGACCTCCTTCACGGTATAATCGTGCAGTCTGGTAACGACGCATGTATCGTCGTTGCTGAAGGCATTGCAGGGTCCGAAGAAGCTTTCGCACAACTCATGACAGCCCGAGCTCAGGAACTCGGGCTCGATAGCGCTGAATTCCACAATGCTACTGGCCTCTATTCTGAAGGTCACGAAATCAGTGCCCACGATCTGGCGACGCTAGCTCAGCTCACTATCGAGAATTTCCCGGATTATTACGAAATTTATTCCGTTCCGGCGTTTGAATGGGGAGGCATTCGTCAGCCGAACCGCAATCCCTTGCTTTCGCGCTTCCAGGGTGCGGACGGTATGAAAACCGGCCATCTGTCCGCTTCAGGATACGGCCTTGTAGGCTCTGCAATCGAGAATGGCGTTCGCCGGAATATTGTCATCAATGGTCTGGAAAGCGAAACGGAGCGCGCGCGTGAAGCAGAGCGGATCATGAGATCGGCCTTCCGCGAGTTCTCCATCGCCACACCGTATTCGGCTGGAGATGCGCTCGCTGACGTGCCTGTCTGGCTGGGTACGGACCCAACTGTGTCTGCAGTGCTCACAGAAGATGTGACAATTGCATTTGCGAGTGCAGAGCGAAACAATCTCAGAGCTGAAGTTGTGTGGAACGAGACAGTGACTGCCCCTGTCGCCGAAGGCGATATTGTCGGCCGACTTGAGGTCTCCAATGGTGACACGCTTATTGGTGAATACCCGGTAGCAGCAGCTACAGGCGTCTCAAGGGCGGGATTACTCTCTCGGGCAATTGAAGGTTTGTCCCAGAAAATTCTGCCTCAATAGGTGGCGGGTGACGAAGAACCTTTTCATATCGTTTGAAGGCGGCGAAGGCGTGGGTAAGACGACCTTGCTCACGGGCTTGGCCTCTCGATTGGAGGGCCGCGACGCAGACGTTGTCTGCACCCGTGAGCCAGGTGGAACGCCCATCGCAGAAGCATTACGTAATGTTTTACTTGATCCGACATTCAATGAGGAAGATGCCTCGCCGACTACGGAAGCACTCATTCTGGCTGCGGCACGTCGAAACCATGTGGAGCAAAAAATTGAACCTGCTCTGAAGCATGGAAGCTGGGTTTTGTGTGACCGCTACATTGACTCCACACGCGCTTATCAGGGTAGCCGGATCAGCGCTTCGGATCTCGGAAAAATAGAAACGCTGGCGACAGGCGGCTTGCTACCTGATCTTACAATTCTTCTTGATGCTGAACCGTCTGATTTGCTCGAACGGCGACAGCAACGTGGGCAGAACACCGATCGCTTTGAGCGGCGGTCGATCGACTACCACAGAACAGTGCGAAAGCGGTTTCTCGACATCGCGTCGGCTGAGCCGCACCGGATCGTAGTGCTGAATGCGCTGCAGACTCCTAGTGAACTGATTGACGCTGCAGACGCAATCATCACGTCGTCCATCATGAAGGCCGGATAAAACAATGATGGAAAAGCTTCTCGGGCACGATATCCCTGTTTCGGCCTTCCTCGAACGTTTTAACAGCGGTCGGTTTCCTCACGCGTGGCTTTTTGAAGGTCCGGTCGGGGTCGGAAAGGCTCATGCCGCTCATTTGTTGGCGTCTGTCGTTCTGGGCGCGAACTATCAACGCGTGGACGGCACGCTAACCGTCAATGACAACGATGAGATCGCGCATAAGATTGCGACTGGAGCTCACCCCGACTTCCGACAGGTGCAACGAGCACCTGATAATAACGGAAAATTACCTCAAGCCATTTCTGTCGACGTTATCCGAGACATGAACGGTTTTTTCGAGCTGAGAGCGGCTCAAGGAGGCTACAGGGTCGCTATTGTAGACTCTGTGGACGAGCTCAATGCCAATAGCGCCAATGCCTTGTTGAAGACGCTCGAAGAGCCTCCGGAGAAATGTCTTCTTATGCTCATCCATCACGGGTCAGCCAGTTTGTTGCCGACGATCAGGTCTCGGTGCGTAAAATTGAATTTCAGTCGTTTGAGGGATGCCGATCTCAGAGCTTGCCTGGATGGCGAAGATATCAACGAAGAGCTGCTTACTTTGTGTGAGGGCTCACCTGGGCGCCTACGAGAAATGACGGCGCTTGATGGCGGGGTTGAGCTGTTGCGCGACTTGAAAGCTGCCTTGGTAGATTGGCCAGGCATTTCAGCTCATCGAACGCCGTCAGTCATGGCTAAGATCAGTAAATCTGAGTTGCACCTAGAGCTCGCGTCGAGTTTCCTGGCAATGAAATTCTCAGACATGGCTCAAAGCGAGCCGTCTAGCGATTCCAGATCGTTATATGCGTCCTACTGGTCCAGACTTTACAATGTGCGAACTAAAGCGCGGCGACTAAATCTGGATCTGGCGGAACAATCATCGCAGCTTCTAGGTTTGGTTCGCGACTTGTCTAATGAAATGAGAGCTACGGCCTGATGCTGTTTGATACCCACGTAAATCTGCATGGTGAAATATACGACGAAGATCGCGAAGACGTCCTGACACGTGCTCGGGACGCTGGAGTAACGCGGTTTCTTTCCATCTGCGACAAACCCGAAAACATCGACGTCATCGCAGAGATCACAAAGCAAAACTTGGACATGTGGCGTTCTGTTGGCTGCCATCCGCACTATGCCAAAGATCACCAATGGCTTACGTCTGATTGGCTCGTAGAGCGCGCTGCGGACCCGAAGGTCGTCGCTATCGGCGAAGCCGGTATGGATCAGCATTACGGATATAGCGACGTCAATGATCAGAAGAAGGTCTTCAGCGCACAGATTGAATCTGCTCAGGAAACCGGGCTGCCGGTTATCGTTCATACGCGCGAAGCGGACGAGGAAACTGGTGATTTGCTGGAACAACACTTCAAGCGAAAGCCATTCGGTATTCTCATGCATTGCTATACCAGCGGCGAGAAACTGGCGCGACGCGCGATTGAGCTCGGGGCGTACTTCTCCGTTTCTGGAATTATGACGTTCAAGAACGCGCATGACGTGCGCCACGTAGCTGAACTATTTCCGGAAGATCGGATTATTCTTGAGACGGACTGTCCATATCTGGCACCCGTACCAATGCGTGGGCGTCGCAATGAGCCCGCATATCTGGAACATATCTGCAGATATGTAGGAGACTTCAAAGGTTGGAGCTTTGAGGACACGGCAGAAAGAACCACGCAAAATGCGTTGCGTTTGTTCTCACGGATATCCGAAAGCGAGGAAGCGGCCTGATGGAGCTGAAATATACGCTCCTCGGCACGGGATCGTCTGGCGGCGTTCCTCGAATTGGGAACGATTGGGGTGTTTGTGATCCGGATAATCCACGCAACAGACGCTCGCGGTGTAGCGCCCACGTGGAAATAAAAAATTGTGTGGGCGAGGTCGTATCGCTTCTCATCGACACCTCTCCTGAGATGCGCGAGCAGCTTCTTCGAAACAATATCGGTACCGTCGACGCTGTCCTTTACACCCACGCACACGCTGATCAGGCGCATGGCATCGATGACCTGCGCGTGCTCGTATATGAGCAGCGCAAGCGGATGCCAATCTACGCCGATGATTTCACAATGACGGATCTGACCGAACGATTCAGTTACTGCTTTCGTCAGCCCGAGCAATCTTCGTATCCGCCAATTCTCGACGCAAAGCCACTGATTGAAGCCTATCGACCGTTTGTGGTCGAAGAGGGCGCCTTTCCCGTTCACGTCATGCCTGTGGATCAGGAGCATGGGTCCATCAGGAGTCTGGGCTTCAGAATTGGAAATTTCGCATACTGTAATGACGTGGCGAAACTTCCGGACGCATCATTAGAAAGACTGCACGGCCTGGATGTCATTGTTCTAGACGCTTTGCGTTACGCCAAACATCCGTCTCATGCCAATCTGGAGCAAGCCCTGACGTGGGTTGAGAGACTACGGCCAAAGCGCGCAGTTCTGACCAATCTTCACATCGACATGGACTATGAAACAGTGATGAAAGAAACGCCCGCCCATGTGGACGTCGGCTTTGATGGATACACAGGCCACATTTCCCATAATATTGATTATGCGTATTTCTAGTTTGAGCTATTGGAGCGCTCTATGACGAAGCAAATCGACCGACTGCGCGACATTATGACGGCCCTGCGAACACCGGTTACGGGCTGCCCCTGGGATCTGGAGCAAGATTTCAAAACCATAGCGCCCTACACGATCGAAGAAGCCTACGAAGTCGCCGATGCGATTGAACGAGAGGACTATGACGAATTGAAGAGCGAACTCGGAGATTTGTTGTTCCAGGTCGTGTTCCACTCTCAGATGGCAAGCGAGAAAGGCTATTTCGATTTTGATGATGTAGCTGGAGCGATTTCTAACAAAATGGAAGTACGCCACCCGCATGTGTTCGGCGATGAAGAGCATCGCGATGCAGATGCTCAAACGGTCGCTTGGGAAGAGCAGAAGGCCAAGGAACGAGCCGACAGCGGTTCCGAAGATCAGCCTGTTGGAGCCCTCAGTGGCGTGGCGCGTACGCTTCCAGCGATGATCCGAGCTCAGAAGCTTCAGAAACGTGCAGCTCGCGTCGGGTTCGACTGGCCTGATGTCAGCGCGGCTTTGTCCAAAGTGGACGAAGAGCTGACAGAAGTGAAGGATGCAACCTCATCAGGCAATCTGAGACACATAGAAGAAGAGCTAGGTGACTTAATGTTTGTTCTCGTGAATGTGTGCCGCAAATCGGGTCTTGAGGCGGAAGACGTTCTGAAAAAGGCGAACGCAAAATTTGAAGGACGTTTTGAGGCTATGGAGTCCGCGGCGCGAGCTGAAGGAATTGGCTTTGAGACCCTATCGCTAACAGATCAGGAAGCGCTGTGGCAGCGCGTTAAAGGTGCAGAACAGCAGTAAGAATGGGAACCGGCTAGGCTTTGCTTATGACAACGTTCGGAAACTTGGAATTCAGCTGTCCAAAAGCCCGCATATCTAATCGCACGGTTGCCGTTGTCTGCATGCTATCAGCATCATCTTCGATATCAAAAACTTCAGTGTTTCGATAAAGCCAACTACGAACGTCCCCCGAGTTTGTATCGAACCTTATCACATAATTCTGCGCATGTCTATAGATTATTGATTTTATTGAAGTTTTTAGCTCCTCAAGGCCTGTTCCAGTGGTCGCGGAGATGAATACCCTCTCCCTCCCCGTCAATGGGTCCTCGCCTCTTGCTTCCAAGCTTTCGTGTTCAGCGTCATCTAGACGATCAATCTTGTTCCAGACGTCGATGATAGGTGGCAATGTGGTGCCGACCATTTTTTCAAGGCTATCCAAAATCTCAATGACATCTTCTGATTGTTGGTAGACGTCCGGTGAAGACGCATCGTGCACATGCAGGATGATATCAGCTTCGACGGCTTCCTCGAGCGTGCCTTTGAAGGACTCAATCAAACTGGTTGGCAGGTCTGTTATGAACCCGACAGTGTCGACAAGGGCTGCCTTATGGTTGGAATCCAACTCGATTGCTCTGATCGTCGGATCAAGCGTTGCGAAAGGCATATCCTTCGCGAAAACGTTTGCTGATGAAAGCGTGTTGAACAGTGTTGATTTTCCGGCGTTCGTGTAGCCCACCAAAGCGATTACAGCTAGGTCGCGGGACTTGCGATCTGACCGCTGCACATTTCTCGTTCGTTCGACTTCCGACAATTGCTTTTTGAGGCGCAGCAAAGCGCCGTCAATCATTCTGCGGTCGGATTCAATCTGTGTTTCGCCGGGACCGGCTATGAAGCCACGTCCACCACGCTGGCGTTCCAGGTGGGTCCAGGTTCGAACAAGACGTGACCTCTCATAGGCCAGACGTGCTGTCTCTACCTGCAGACGGCCGGCCTTTGTGCGGGCACGCAAGCCAAAAATCTCGAGAATGAGTCCCGTACGGTCGATTACCTTACACGACAGATAGCGCTCAAGATTACGTTGTTGGATTGGCGTTAGATCGCCGTCGACGACGAACAGCTCGCATCCGCTCGCTTCTAGCTCTTGTCGTATATTTTCGAGAATTCCCGACGAGAAAAGATGCGAAGGACTTGGGTTCCGAATGTGCACTGTTTTTGCAAACGCGCATTCGCTCCCGAGGGCCTCTACGAGCCCTCGAGTTTCTTCTTCGCGAAGTGTTTGGCGCACAACTGCCCTGCCCTCTATCAGAGGGATCACGGCGGCTGAAACAACCGGTTCTGAATTGGCGTCTGTTGACGAAATCAACCGTGTCCGTCGTCCATGTCATCAGCTTCAAAGAGCTGAACTGGTTGCATTGGCATGATCGTAGAGATCGCATGCTTATAAACCAGTTGCGGTGGACGGCCGTCGCCACGCAGGAGCACACAAAAGTTGTCAAACCAAGTGACAACGCCCTGCAGTTTTACGCCGTTCACAAGGAAGATTGTGAGCGGAGTACGCGATTTGCGGACGGCATTTAGGAATGTGTCTTGAAGATTTTGTTTTTTGTCCGACGACATCCTGGAGTCTTTCTTATTTTCAATTTGGATCTAGGCTCTGCTTACTGCGCTAACTTTTTTATCGATAAATCGCAACGGGTTCTGTTGTCGCAAACGCGAAATACTGTGCGCTGCATAATAAAAAACTGAAAATCGACCATCAAATCCTGATTAGCGGTCGCTAAAAAACAAAGACGCAAGCAAAAGAAGCTCTAATCGACCCAATACCATAAAGATGGATAGAATCAGCTCGGAAAACGTACGCGACCATGAGTTATCTATCCACTCGAGTGTCAAAAGCGCTGCCGAGTTCGTGATGCTACCGAGCGAAGACACGATGGCCTGCTCAAAGGTCGCCCCATTGAGGGCAAGTATGGCGGCGAGGACAATGGAGAGCATCGCGAAACCGACAAGATAAGCCCAGACGGTGAGAACAAATCTGGCTGGTATCTGGGATTCGTTTGCCTGAGCGCGCGTCACTGCATGTGGTTGTGCCAGCTTAGAAAATTCGTTCCCCGCCTGACTTAACAGAACAAGCATCCGGTAAATTTTCATGCCCCCGGTCGCTGAGATTGCAGCCCCACCCATAAAACCGAAGAATAAAAGAACGGGCACCGGAATATCGAGAAGATGTCCCGGTGAAATGAACAGGCCGGATGTCGACATGATGGAAACAGCAACGCCGATTGCCGTTGAAAGATGGTGCTGACCATTAAACAGATAAACGATAAGTGCCGACAGGATTACCGCAATCGTTGCCAATGTGATGGTTTCTGCATCGACCAAAAGCTGAAGCGGTTTCCGTGTTGAGTTGAAAATCAGAACTGCATTCAACATTCCGATGAACATCGTGACGATTAGTACTGTTGCTCCAAACGTGGACATTGAGTCCGCGGCTTCATCGATCCCGAAAACTCGCCCTGACGTTACAGCGCTGACTGACAAGCCGAACGCCTCTCTGATGGAGTAGCCATCAATCAATAACAGCGCTCCGGAGACGACGGAGAGCAACAAGACAAGAGCTCCGACGGCCCAAAAAATTCGAAACAGACCCTGGTGCGCGATACCCGGTAATGAGATCGCTGTCGTCTTTGCATCAAGGCCTGGCACAGAGGTTCCGACCATTCTCACGACCATGACCATGCCGCCAATGGACAGGATTGCGCCGGTGAGGTGTAGAATGCCCCTCCATGCAAACAGGCTCGCAAGTAAGTTGAATTCTTCTGGTAGCAAGCTTGTGCCTGTAGTCGTTGCGCTCGAGACAGACTCGAACAAGGCAACTACCAAACGATCGCCCGCAGCGTTTACAAAGGGTATAGCTCCAAGAAATGCGAGCGATATCCATGCCGCTATCAAGAAGCCGATAACATCCCGCGGTCTGGCATCTGACGTGCGGTGCCCCTTCGAAGCAATTCGAAAGACCGCGCTGCCTACTATGAGAATGGTCAAAACGAGGATGAACAAGGATGCCTGAACGTAATGGTCATTCCCGAACGCCCAAAGTGCGCAAAGCGTCGTGGGTACAGCGAGAGCTGCGAAAAAGCCGCTAAGCGCGCGTATCAGGATGATCCAGTTCACAGATCGGCGATCCTTCTACTATCCGAGGAAATATGCAGAGCTTGCGCGGAAAAGCTTTTCTACCTTTTTGACGCGATCTTTCTCATAGAAAAGGACTACACGGTCACCAACTTTGACCTTCAGCCCCTTCTTCGGCATCAATACCTCTCCATCACGGAGCAAGCCGCCGGCGACAACACCTTCAGGCAGTGTGTCTCTGGTTAGATCACTTTCCAGAAGCAAGGAATGCTCTAGCACTTCGCCTTCGGCAAGCTCACCTCTCCCGCCGGCAATTGAGAAGAGCGACAGGATACGTCCACGACGCAAGCGCAGTAGAATTTGAGAGACGGTTACGGCACGCGGATCAACCATTACGTCGACGTCGAGGGGGCGATGGATCATTGCAAGCTCGGGGGCATTCACCAGCGAGATGGTCTTTTTGGCGCCTAGACGCTTAGACATCGCAGATGCGAGCAGGTTCACCTTGTCGTCATTCGTCAAGCTGATCACGGCGTCCGCTTTATCAATTCCAGCTTCCTGAAGAATCTCTGGGTTGAGGCCATCCCCATGGATGATGATGGAGCGGCTCAACTGCGCTGCTGCACGTTCCGCATTTTTAAGGTCGCTTTCGATGAGGCGAACTTTTCGGCCTTTTCTTTTTTCAAGCTGTTCGGCGACATACATGCCGATATTGCCGCTACCGAGTATAATGACCCTCTGGTCTCCGCCTGGGTTAATGCCCAGAAGCTCGGTAAGTCTGTCTGTCTGCTGGGTTTCAATGGCGAGATAGACTTTGTCGCCCTCTATCAACTGGTCAGAAGGCCGGATTGCGAACAAATGGTCATTCCGCAGGACGGCGAGGATCTGGATATTCAACCCGGGGAACAACTCATCCAACTGGGACAGCGTTGTTCGCGCGAGCGGCATGTCCTTATGGACATCAAGACCGACGACACGAATTTTATTGTTTGAAAAGGGAACGGAGAAGAAGGCGCCTGGCGTCTCGAGCCGCTGGATAACCGAATCAGCAACCGCTTTCTCAGGCGAAATGACGACGTCGATCGCCAGACCATCGCGTCCGAAAAGATCGCCGGATCGTTTACTGAAATACGCACGGGACCGAATACGCGCAATTTTCGTCTGCACCTGAAATAGCACGTGCGCGACCTGACAGGTCACCATATTCACTTCGTCGGAATAGGTGACCGCGACCAGCATATCAGCGTCATCGGCACCTGCTGCGCGCAGAACCTGAGGGTGGGCTGCATGACCGGTAAAGCCCTGAACTTCGAGCTCGGACGTGATAGACTGGATGAGAGCCGGATCTTCATCGATAACAGCGACACTGTGCCCATCCAGCGAAAGACGGCGCGCAATCCCCTGCCCCACGCGGCCGGCACCACAGATGATAATTTTCATGTCCCGAACCTAGTCTCGCGTAGAGTTTGATGGATCGACACCGAGAGACTTGAGTTTCCGGTGCAATGCAGACCGTTCCATTCCGATGAACGCAGCCGTCCGAGAGATATTCCCGCCAAAACGCGTAATCTGCAAGGAAAGGTATTCTTTCTCGAATTGCTCGCGTGCGTCCCGCAGCGTCATACCAATCACTTCAAGTGATGTTTTTGGTTTTGCTTCGCGCCCGTACTCTGTCTCGTCGTTCGGCAGCTCGTGTGGCTGGACCGAGCCGCGATTCTCGCCAGAGAGGATCAGTACGCGCTCAACAATGTTTTTCAGCTGGCGCACATTTCCCGGCCATGGTGCAGACTGAAGAACAGCCAATGCTTCATCACTGAACATTCTCGGACTGAGACCGAGAGAGCTTCGGGAGCGCATGACGAAATGGCGGACTAAATCAGGAATGTCTTCCCGGCGGTCTGCCAGTGAAGGCACTGAAAGAGGCACGACGTTGACGCGGAAAAACAGGTCCTCTCGGAAATCGCCGCGTTCAATCCTTTGCTTCAGATCGGATGTGGTCGAGCTGATCAGCCGGACGTCTACAGTGACATCTGCTTTACCGCCTACCCGTTTGAAACGTTGCTCGGTCAGTACGCGCAGTATCTTGTTTTGCGTGCCAAGCGGCATCTCGCCGATCTCGTCAAGAAACAGAGTGCCACGATGAGCCTGTTCGAACAGCCCTACAGCCTGGACCTTCCCGTCCACGCCTTCACGGCCAAACAGTTCTACTTCCATTTGATCCGGTGTGATGGAGGCAGCATTAACGGCGATAAATGGCCTGGAGGACCGTTTCGAGTTTTCGTGGATGACCTTTGCGGCCAGTTCCTTACCGGATCCCGGTGGGCCAGAAATCAGGATTCTCGAATTGGTGGGCGCAACCTTCTCGATGGACTGACGAAGCTGGGTCGCTGCAGCGGAGTTCCCCAATAGCTCGTCGCCGACAGATTCATGCACTTTAAGCGCAGTATTTTCGCGTTTCAGCGCTGCTGTCTCCAGAGCACGCTCTACGATGACCAGAAGTCTGTCTGATTTGAACGGCTTTTCGAGAAAGTCATACGCGCCGCGGCGAATGGCAGTGACAGCAGTTTCGATCGACCCGTGACCACTAATCACGATTACAGGCATGATCTCATCGATAGACTTCAGGTATTGAAGCATCTCAAGACCGTCCATGCCACTACCCTGAAGCCAGACATCCAGGACAACTAGGTCCGGCTTACGCTCAGAAATTGCCGCTAACGCGCCTTCAGCGGTTGAAGCCGTGCGGACGATATACCCCTCATCCTCAAGCACACCTCCGACGAGGTCGCGGATATCGGGTTCATCATCAACAACTAGAACTTCAGCAGACATTACACACGCTCCTCCGAAAGAGCCCAGCTAGATACAGTTTCTTCAGACGGACCTGAGATCGGCAGTTGCACTGCCACTCGAGCTCCGCATTTTCCATCTTTACGGTCAAGCAGCGTCAAATGCCCGCCGTGATCCAATACAATCCGGTTCACGATAGCGAGGCCGAGACCGACCCCCTGCTCCCGCGTCGTAAAATACGGTTCGAGGAACTGGCTCCGATTTTCACGCGGGAAGCCCGGTCCAGAATCTTCGATCTCAACCGTCACCGTATCGTTGGTCGCTTCCACGCTCACAATGATCTCCGGCTTGTCGTCTTCTATGATTTCAATCTCTTCGAAACGACGCCGGACGGCTTCGCCAGCATTCTTGATCAGGTTTGTCAGAACTTGGCCTAGAAGACGATCATCGCCCGCCATTTCCACGTTCCGCAGGTCCGAGTTCAGGCTGATATTGATTTCTGGAAGCGTCAGTCTGTTGCCAAAAATGGAGCTACGCACGATTTCCATAAGGTCGAATTCCCGAACTTCGGGTTTTGGCATCCTTGCAAAGGAAGAAAATTCTTCAACCATCCGGCCAATATCAGTCACCTGACGAAGAATGGTGTCAGTGCATTTATCGAAAACTGTATCGTCTTCATCAATCAGCTTGCGATAGCGACGTTTAAGACGCTCGGTCGATAATTGGATCGGAGTGAGCGGGTTTCTGATTTCATGCGCGATCCTACGCGCCACATCTCTCCAGGCCGTTTGCCTTTGAGCGTTGATGAGACGGGTATTGTCATCAAAGGTAATGATGCAGCCCGGTTCTTCGCCTGCTTCCGGAGAGATCCTCAGGACGAAGTGCGTCTGAGAGCCTCCTTCATCGATGACAATTGTCTTCTCACGCCGTGAATTCTCTGCGAGAGCATCAGCCGCGAGTTGAGCGAACTCTGGAAGCACTTCGAACAAACATACTTCTTCGTCGCTATCAAACTGAGGAAACATGCTCCTCGCTGACCGGTTGGAGAGGGTCACACGTAGGTTCTCGTCGGTGCGAACAACACCAGCCGATACACCTTCCAGAACTGTTTCAATGAAGCGAGAGCGCTCGATCGCATCCCTATGAGCTAAATCGATAGTGTCCCGTTGTTCAAGTAGCTGCTCGGTCATTGCGTTGAAGGATGCAGTGAGGTCCGCAACTTCGTTATCACTTGTTGGCATCGGAACCTGAGCTTTGAGATATCCGCGTCGCACATCGTCAGCTGCGTCAGCAAGGCGAAGAATCGGGCTGGAAATCTCCGCTGCTGAACGAACACCGAATCTAAGGAAGAATAAAAGGATCAGCACCGTGATCTGAATAAAACCGAGCAAGAAGATGACCTGTAGTCTGCGGCTTCGGTCTTCTGCGAGGCGATAGTCGCTGACGGTCTGCTCTGCCTGAACTAGGCTCTGCAGCATTTGCGGCGCGATGGGACGTGCCGTGTAGAGATATGTTTCGTCGAACGCCTGAAGTTTGTAGAGCGCCCAGAACTGGGACGTCGAGTTGTCCAAACGGACAGCGACATCGCCGGCTTGAGCCGTTGCGAACATATCTGCGCGAGGTGGCTGAAATGTCCGTCGGCTCTGCGCATCCGTTGCCAGAACAATATCGCCCGACTCGTTCAGTAGAAACGCGCCTGGAAACTCACGGAAGCTAGCCTGCTGAACAAGAAACTCAGTGAAAATCTCAGGCTCAGTCTCAAAGCCGACGACTGCCGCGTTCAGGTCGAGCCCCATAATTCCGACATCAAGCCTGATATCGTCGGCGATTGACTGGAGATTTGATCGCGCGACATCCGCACTGGTTTCAACGATGCTCTGAATTCTCTCGGAGAACCAATTCTCAATCCCGCGATTCAGAGATGTGCCCAGAAACAATGCGACGAGAATCGCCGGCATGACCGCTGCGAATCCAAAAGACATGGCAAACTGTCGTGCGAGCTTTCCGCTGCCCTGTGCGCGAGTGGATGTTTCGCTTTGTTTGGACAGGGCGTAAAAGTCACGGATGACGTAAAACGCCAAAGCTCCGATAAGAATGAAATTTACAATCTGGAGCCCGATCATGGATGCCGAAGCAGGCCTGATCGGGCCAAAACCAGAGAAAGAAACCAACGTTACGATGACGGCGATAAAGCTCGCCAGCAGGAACACAAACTGCGTCCATCGACCAAAGAAACGGAATACTGACTGATCAAGAATACGCAGCAATGGCAATCTTCCGTTGCGTTACCACCGGGCAACACTGTTTCACAATTGCCACACTAACTGATCACTCAGGAGATGCAATCTCCAAGGTGTTGATTTTACTACGAAGCGTATTCCGATTCATGCCGAGCAATTGAGCTGCCCGAACCTTGTTTCCACCCGTGACATTAAGCGCCAGCTCGATTAAAGGACGTTCGACCATCGAAACGACATCATGATAAATCGTGCCTTCGCCTTCACTAAATGCCCGCAGGTCTGGTTCAACGTGCTCTCGAAGAAGGTCGCGGAGTTTCTGTTCGAAGCTCGCACCATTTTCCTTAGGAAGCCGACGCTCGGACACGAGCGATGCCTGAACAAGATCCTCGCTGATGATCGGCTCTGATGACAGGGCGATCATGCGCATCACGACATTCTGCAGCTCACGCACATTGCCTGGCCAGTCATGTAGCGAGAGACGTTTGAGTGCTTTCGCGTCTATCGTCTTTTGACCAAGGCCGTCCATTTCCGCGCGTTTGAGAAAACGTTTTGCTAGCTCAGGAATATCATCCTTACGTGCACGCAGCGGCGGGATTGCAATTGTGACTACATTCAGTCGATAGAACAAATCGTTCCGGAACGATCCTTCTTCGATCAATGATCGCAAATCGCGCGACGTCGCCGCAATGACCCGCGTGGTGGAGACATCAACCTTGTTAGACCCAACCGGCGAAAACTCGCCATTTTGAAGGAAACGAAGCAACTGCGTCTGCGCATCCAGAGGCATATCGCCGACTTCATCGAGGAAGAGCGTGCCACCATCGCTTTGCGCGACCTTACCCGGAATTACCTGACCGTCAGAACCGACAACGCCGAAGAGCTCGGCTTCAATCCGGTCGCGCTCAACAGCGGCCATATTCACCGGTACGAATGGCTTAGTTTCGCGATCACCAAGATCGTGAATAGCGCGAGCAATGGTTTCCTTACCCGTTCCCGATTCGCCCTCGATCAGGATTGTAAGAGCCGTGTTCTTTACGCGCGACATTGTCCGGAAGACTTCCTGCATCGCAGCGGATCGGCCGATCACAGCCTCAGTGAGTCGCGGGTCTGAAACCCGAACCGGTCGATCCAGCTTCTTCTGGCCCTCTCGAGACTGAAGTGCTCGCTTTGTCATCTGAGCAAGTTCATCAATGTCGAACGGCTTTGGCAGATAATCGAATGCACCGTGCTCTGTGGCAGACATGGCTGTCATGAGCGTGCTTTGTCCGCTGATTACGATAATCGGCAGCTCCGGGCGTTCGGCGCGGATTTCAGGCATAATGTCGAAAATGCATTCGTCGCCCATATAGACGTCAGTGATCAGAAGATCCCCGTCACCATTTCGAACCCACCGCATGAGAGCAGTTGGATTGGTTGTCGACCGCACGGCATAACCCTCAGCAATCAGGGTTTGGCTGGCGATAAGACGGATACCGGCATCGTCGTCGGCTAGAAGTACTGTTGCCTGGCTCATTATATTTTATCCTGCAGGTTCTCTTTGAAGTGGGAGAATAAGATCGAACTGCGTCCGTCCTGGACGACTGGTGAAAGACAAGCGCCCCCCGTGTGCGTGCGCAATGTCCTGACATACGGACAGGCCAATGCCCGTTCCGGATGATTTCGTTGAAAAGAACGGCTTGAAGACCTGTTCCTGATTTCCGCCCGGAATACCGGGGCCGTTGTCCCTCACTCTGATGAGAAGAGCTGCAGAGTATCGGCGCTCGTTTCCAGGGCGCGGAAGCTTAATACCTGCCTGATAGGCCGTCGAAACTTTAACTTCGGAGTATTCCTGACCGCTGACAGCCTCGGCCGCATTTTTCACGATATTGAGAATACATTCGTGCAAATGGTCTCGGTCGGCAGATATCTCTGGTAGCGAGGGGTCGAACGCCTTCTTAAAGGTCACTGCAGGGGACGCCACGGATTGCATGGCGATGATCTCATCCAGAACTTCGTGGATGTTTATGCTCGTAAAGCGTGGCGCGTTATAGAGTTCGAACGCTGTAAACCTGTCGATCAGCCGCCCGATTCGCTGCGCTTCCGAACGGATCAGAGCAAGAAGCTCGGATTGATCCGAACGACAAGAGCGTTCCATCAACTGAGCTGCGCCAGATATGCCGCCCAGAGGGTTTTTGATTTCGTGTCCGAGCATTCGCGCAAAAGTCGCAAGACCTGATGGGTCCTGAGCTTTACGTTTAGAGCGCGGCAACAACGCAATGTTGATGCGCGCTGTCGTGGTATCAATGCTCATCCGGACATCGAACTTCTTTGGCTCGGAGAACGGACCACTCACAGTTATTCCTGAAGCTGAGACGTCGCTAGTGTCGTTAATCAGCCGGTCGACAAGTTCGAAAATCTCGCAGTCGTGAAAAAGGATTTCAGACAGACGGCGTCCAACCAGTTTGTCGAGGCCACCACCCAGAAGGCTCTGCGTTTGTAGGTTCGCGCAAAGTATCCGCTGACTGTCGTCGATCTGGAACAGCGCCAGTGGCGCGTCGAGCGCGAGGCTGCTCAGATTCTCAAGGGCGGATGGATCGGCAGGATAATCAATCATGCTGCAACTTGTCCTTCAGCCATAAAGCCGTTGAGTATGGAAATGAGCTCGTCCGGTGACTGTGATGTCAGAACGCTTTTTCGCATCTCTGCGGAGAATGAAACACCGAAATCGGTTCGCCAGCCTTCAATGGCTTCTGCAATGTGCTTTCGAACAACCTTCATGCCGACACGTTGCCCGTAGAGTTCAACGGAGTCTCTGGCTTGTTCGGCCAGGCTTTCGATTTGAAGGTCAAAACCCGGGGTAATGTATTCCCGACCATTCAGGTTGGCCTGGAGTTGCGCAATAAACCATGGCCGCCCAGTCGCGGCGCGTCCAACCATGACGCCTGCGGCGCTAGACAGTTTCAATGCTTCTTTCGCGCTCTCAAGGCAGACAATATCACCGTTTGCGATTACCGGAAGATCGACAGCGTCGACCACTGACCTGATTGCAGCCCAGTCGGCTTCGCCGTCATAGAAGTCCTGCCTTGTACGGCCATGTACCGCAATAAGCTGGACACCGACGTTTTGAGCTCTGAGTGCAAGCTCAACCGCCGTCATTTCATCGCGGTCCCATCCAAGACGCATTTTCAGAGTGACAGGAAGTCCCTGCGCACCCTCTATGACGGCCTCAATAAGGGCCTGAGCGTGTGCGGGGTCTCGCATGAGCGCAGAGCCAGACAATCCGCCTGTGACACGACGTGACGGACACCCCATATTGATATCGATGATATCGGCCCCCGCATGCCGAGCGCGTTCCGCTCCATATCGTAAGGCTTCCGCTTCACGTCCGACCAGCTGCACAGTATGGATGCCCGGGTAATGACCGACAACGATACGATTCTGGCTGTCCTGATTGCCATTGCGCAAATCGTCACCTGCGACCATTTCTGTAATGGTCGTTTCGGCGCCGAATTTCATGACCTGTTTTCGGAACGGAGCATCAGTCACCCCTGACATCGGGGCCAGAAAGACTGGTGTCTCATTTCGCGAAAATGCGTATGGTCCCATTTTCACCCCTATCTGCGCACTGCACAAACTTTGCGCACCTAAACACAGCGTATACCGAATGCAAACCGGATTTGAAACAGATTGCCCAAAAACTGAGCATGTTAAGGAGGGTTTCTGTGGCATTATTGTCGCAGCTGGCTCCGGGACTCGATTTAAAGGCGAGCTACCAAAGCAGTTGTACAATTTAAACGGGATTCCTGTATTCCTGCATTCCGTGAACGCCATGGTGCAGCACCCTCAGTGCATTCAATGCATTCTGGTGATCGACGAGTCGTTCCGTGAGCAGTTTGAAGCACATCTCTCGAATATGCCGGAGCAACTCCGCGATAAGATAAATATGGTCGAAGGCGGAAGTGAACGAGCCATCTCAGTGAGCAATGGAATTCGGCTAATCGACCAAGAACAAGCTAGCAGCATTCTTATTCATGATGCGGCGCGGCCCGGACTGACCGCAGAGGTAATAGATTCCCTGCTCACAGCGCTGGAGGCTCATGATGGCGCAGCTCCTGCACTGCCCGTTTCGGACAGTTTAAAGCGAATGGACGGTGATTCCGTAAGTTCCGTGTCCCGAGACAACCTCTATCGGATCCAGACCCCCCAGGCATTCCGCAAGGCGTGTCTTCTGGACATGTATACAGAAGACATTGTCGCCGCGACCGATGACTTTACACTAGCCGAGGCAAAAGACCTGTCTCTCACTCTGGTCAGTGGATCTGACGCGCTCGGAAAAATCACTTATCAGGAAGATCTAATGGTTATGGAAAAGCTTTTGTCCGTAGCACAACCTGTTTTTCGAACCGGTCTGGGTTATGACGTCCATGCATTCGAAGACGGCGACGGAGTAATTCTTTGTGGGACGTTCATTCCGCATGGCGGAAAGCTTAAAGGGCATTCTGACGCTGATGTTGCCTGGCACGCGCTGACCGATGCCATCCTAGGCGCCCTTGCTGATGGCGATATTGGTGACCACTTTCCGCCGTCTGATCCTCAGTGGAAAGGTGCGCCTTCCTCAGTGTTTCTTGAGTTTGCCGCCAATCGCGTGCGTGAGCGAGGTGGAGAGATAACCAATGTCGACGTCACGCTCATCTGTGAAGCGCCAAAAGTGAAACCGCACCGTGATGTTATGCGAAAGAAAACGGCAGAAATTCTCGGAATTTCAGTCTCAGACGTTGCTGTGAAGGCCACCACAACGGAACGCCTCGGCTTCACGGGCCGCGAAGAGGGCATCGCTGCCCAGGCAATTTGTTCGATCCGTCTTCCTTCGCACTCGACAGCCGACTGAAACTCAGCAAGGCTTTGCACTCAAAACCAAGGGAGTCGTCAGTGTTTACAGATCGTGTGCTCAACCTAGCCCGCCTTGTCCTGGATGATGCCCAACAACGGCGCCTGAAAATCGTCGCAGCAGAGAGCTGTACGGGCGGTCTTTTGTCAGCAGCGCTTATTGAGATACCAGGGTCTTCCGCCGTGTTCGAACGTGGCTTCATTACCTACTCGAATAAAGCCAAGGAAGAAGTGCTGGGTGTGCCCGGTGATATCATCGCTGATTACGGCGCAGTGAGCGAGGTTGTCGCGCGATCCATGGCCGAAGGCGCTCTGGAGGAAAGCCGGGCGAATGTGGCGATCTCAATTACCGGCGTTGCAGGCCCGGGTGGCGGAACGCGCATGAAGCCAGTCGGAACAGTACATTTTGCGCTAGCTCGCGAGAACGCACCGATCAGACACCGTCAGGAAAACTTCGGAGATATCGGACGCTCGGAGATTCGTGTCGCGAGCGTCGAGATCGCACTTGAGATGCTGCTTGAAAGCGTCTCAGGACGCTGAAGAACGTCCATAACGACGATCCGCTTCACTCACAAACGCCGCCATAATCCGGTTCATGGCGAGTTCGAAATTCGCGCTCGCGAGCGCCCGCAAGATCAGGTTCTTGAATTCGAAATCGACGAAAAACTCGACATCGGTCGCGTCGTCGCGTGGAATAAACTTCCATGAATTGTTCAGATGCTTCAGCGGCCCGCGTACGAGAGACACTTCGACTGTGCGTGCTTCCGCATCCGACACAACCTTGGTTGCAAAGGTCTCCGAAAATCCTCGGAAACCCACCTGAGCCGTTCCGATACGCTCCATAGTCGTGCCAGGCGAGTTCACCGGCTTCACCGCCATGGATAAAATCCATTTGATGAAATCCGGATAGGTCTCGATCCCGGACACAAGCTCGAACAGATTATCGGCCGTATGGTCGATCCTGATGGTACGTCTGACGCGTGTCATGAAGTCTGAACTTACACGTCCGTATTTTTCAGTTGAGCCTGGCGCGCGGCGCGCAGCTGTTGGAAGTCATCGCCCGCATGATAACTTGAACGTGTCAGCGGCGATGCGGAGACCATCAGGAAGCCCTTAGCGCGAGCAATAGTTTCTAGCGCTTTGAATTCGTCTGGCGTTACGAACCGGTCTACAGCGGCATGCTTACGGGTTGGCTGCAGGTACTGGCCAATTGTGATGAAGTCGACGCCGGCAGAACGCATATCGTCCATGACCTGCATGATTTCTTCTTTTGTCTCGCCAAGGCCGACCATGAGACCTGACTTTGTGAACTGTTCAAGGTCACGCTCTTTCACGCGCTCCAGAAGGCGTAGGGAATGGTAATAACGAGCACCTGGGCGAATCGACGGGTAAAGGCGAGGCACGGTTTCAAGGTTATGATTGAAAACGTCCGGCTTTGAATCGATTGCGATATTTGCGGCATCGCCTTTACGAAGGAAATCTGGCGTCAGGATCTCGATAGTAGCTTGAGGAGCGGCATCACGAATTGCGCGCACCGTCTGCGCGATATGTTCAGCGCCACCATCGGCGAGGTCGTCTCGGTCTACAGAAGTAATAACGACGTGCTTGAGTTCCATTGCGGCTACGGCCTCGCCAACCCGGCGCGGCTCATCCACATCCAACGCCGCGGGAAGTCCCGTGCGAACGTTGCAGAAGCTGCAGGCCCGTGTACACGTATCGCCCATAATCATCATTGTCGCGTGCTTCTGTTCCCAGCACTCGCCAATATTCGGGCAACCCGCCTCTTCACACACCGTAACGAGGTTTTTCTCTTTTACGATCGAGCGTGTCTCGGTGTACCCGGAGCTAACAGGCGCTTTCACGCGGATCCAGTCCGGCTTACGCAGAAGCGGTGTATCGGGGCGATTACGTTTTTCCGGGTGACGGAAGTCGGCGGACTTGGCCGTCGAAAGGTCACGCGTATCAATGAGTTTGGCCATAGGCTTCAAATGAGCCTTTTCTCCCCATTCATCAAGTGGAAACTGACGACTGTTCTGCGCGTTTATGCATAACACTCATGCACTCAGTGACTTTCACGACTAGTGACATAATGTTACACGGAGCGTCACAAAAAAATTACACGGAGAACTCGGATGGCGGCGACCACCTATGAGTTTCGCCCTGGGAGGGCAAAAACAGACCTATTTTCAGCGCTTCTGAAGGCAAAATCTCAGTTTGGCAGTAAGCGCGAGATTCTCGTAGATGGTGACGGCCGAACCCTCACTTACAAAGAGATTGTGCAAGCATCTTTTGCTCTCGGCAATGCGCTCAAAAAGCTGACGGAAAAAGGCGAGCATGTTGGTTTGATGCTGCCGACGGGCGCCGGTGCCGTGATCGGCTTTTACGCGCTTGAAGCGTATGGTCGCGTACCCGCAATGTTCAACTTCACGGCAGGAAGTCGCAACCTGAAAGCAGCTGGTAAAGCGGCGCAGGTTACGAAGCTCATTACTGCTCACAAGTTTGTCGAACTCGGAAACCTTGAACCACTTATCGAGCAATTGTCGGAAGACTTCGAAATCATCTATCTCGAGGATGTTCGTGAAGGCCTATCGCTGGGCGACAAGATCGCCGGCGGACTCGGACCGATCTTTCCATCACTCTTTAAAGCTTCGCCGAGCTATAAGAGTACGGGCGTTGTGCTTTTCACCTCGGGTACTGAGGGCGACCCAAAAGGCGTTGTCCTCTCTCACGAAAATGTACTCTCGAATGTCGAACAGGTCCGCGCACATATCGATCTCTATCCCGAGACCGACATCCTCTTTAATCCGCTTCCAACATTTCACTGTTTTGGCCTGACTGTTGGCGCGGTGTTGCCGTTGATTGCAGGAATCAAGAGCATCTTCCACCCTACTCCGCTCCAGCCAAGGGAAATCGCCCACCGTATTCGTGACACCGGTTCCACTATTCTTCTGGCGACTGACACATTCATCTCACAATATGCGCGCGCGGGTGACCAGGGCGATCTTGCAACTCTTCGTCTGTCGGTATGCGGCGCTGAACGTGTGCGCGATGAGACCCGCCAGATGGTGCGGAAGAAATACAATATCGAAATTCTGGAAGGCTATGGCGCAACCGAAGCATCGCCGGTTGTTGCGGCGAATTCCGTTGGTGGCAACGTTCCTGGCACAGTCGGTCAGTTGATGCCGGGCATGGAGCACAAGCTTGAGCCTGTTCCGGGAATTGAAGCAGGCGGTCGGTTATTCGTTCGCGGCCCTAACGTGATGAAAGGCTATCTGCGTTCGTCCGCTCCGGGTGTATTGGAGCCGCCCGTCGATGGTTGGCACGACACCGGTGACATCGTCACGGTTGACGACCAGGGCTTCATTCGGATCCGTGGGCGTGTGAAGCGTTTCGCGAAGGTGGGAGGCGAAATGGTGTCTCTGGCAGTTGTCGAAAACTGCGCATCCGCAATCTGGCCAGACAATATGCACGCCGCTGCGACCATCCCTGATCCACGCAAAGGCGAACAGGTTGTTCTCCTGTCCGACGCGGAAGCCGTAAATCGCCCTGACCTTCTGGCATGGGCGCAAAATCATGGCGTCTCAGAGCTCGCCGTTCCGCGCAAAGTTTTCCATGTCGAAGAGATTCCAGTGCTTGGCACTGGTAAAGTGGATTACGGCAGTGTCAGCAAGAAAGCGCTCGAACTGGCGGGGGTTACCCCGCCAGAAGCGTGATTACATGTGTACGACACGACCATAGGCATCCAGCACGCTCTCATGCATCATCTCTGAGAGCGTCGGGTGCGGGAAGACAGTTTCCATAAGCTCTGCCTCAGTGAGCTCGCCTTGGCGCGCCACGACATAGCCCTGAATAAGCTCTGTCACTTCTGCACCAATCATGTGAGCACCGAGCAGTTCGCCTGTTTTCTCGTCGAACACGGTTTTGATGAGACCTTCCGGTTCACCAAGCGCGATCGCCTTGCCGTTGCCGATGAACGGGAACTTGCCCACTTTTACTTTGTGGCCCGCTTCCTTCGCCTTGGCCTCTGTCAGGCCAACGGAAGCAATCTGCGGGTGGCAATACGTGCATCCCGGAATATTCCATGTCTCAAAGGCATGAGGGTTCTTACCCGCAATTTTCTCGACGCAGACAATCCCCTCATGGCTGGCTTTGTGTGCCAGCCAGGGCGGACCTGTCAGGTCGCCGATTGCGTGGAGACCTTTGATATTGGTTTGTCCAAAGCCATTCACCTCAACATGAGTTCGGTCAACTTTTACACCGAGCTCTTCGAGACCCAATCCTTCGACATTTCCGACAATCCCGATTGCGAGCACGATACGGTCGTATGACTCGCTCGTAGTCTTTCCGTCTTTGCCTTTAATGGTTGCGGTAATCTGATCCTTATCTGGTTTGACGCCTTCGACGTTCGCTCCGGTAATGATATTCATGCCTTGTTTCTGGAATGATTTCAGAGCCATTGCAGAGATCTCTTCATCCTCGACAGGAAGGATTCGATCCATCATCTCAACAACAGTGACCTCAGCGCCAAGCGCATTATAGAAGCTGGCGAACTCAATGCCGATAGCACCGGATCCAATCACTAGAAGCTTTTTAGGCATGGTGTCAGGCACCATGGCTTCTTTGGCGGTCCAGATAAATTTTCCATCCGGCTCGAGGCCTGCCTGAGGAATCGTACGCGCACGAGCTCCCGTCGCCAGAAGAACGTTTTTAGGCTCGTAGGTCGTTTCTTTGCCGTCTTTACCTGTCACAATCACTTTAGGTGCAGCCCCGCCTTTGACGACGCGACCTTCACCTTCAATAACCGTTATCTTGTTCTTCTTCATCAGGTGCTTCACGCCGCCCGAGAGCTGACCGGCAATCTGACGAGACCGTTTGACCACCGCATCAAGATCAAAGCTGACATTGTCGGCTTTCAGCCCGTAAGCCGAAGCATTCTGCATCTGGTGATAAACTTCAGCAGTGCGGAGCAGAGCTTTGGTCGGAATACAGCCCCAATTGAGGCAAACGCCCCCCAAGGCATCCCGTTCGACGATGGCCGTGTTCAGACCCAGCTGAGACGCACGGATGGCCGCCACATATCCGCCAGGGCCGGAACCGACGATGATCAGATCATACTTTTCTGACATTTGGTTGTCCTCTCAGCCGGTTTACAGAAGCATCGCTTCAGGCGTCTCAACGAAACGCTTGAAGGCTTGAAGCCATTTTGCGCCCTCAGCGCCACCTATAACGCGGTGATCGCATGTGAGGGTTACGCTCATCACGGTTCGTGCAACAATGCTTCCGTCATCAGCAACAACTGCGCGCTTCTCACCGGCACCAACAGACATGATCATGCCCTCTGGTGGATTGATGATGGAACCGAACGATTTGATGCCGAACATGCCCAGATTGGAGATGGAGAAGGTTCCACCTGTATATTCCTGCGGCTTGAGCTTCCGATCGCGGGCGCGCGTCGCCAGATCTTTCATCTCCTCAGAAATCTCGCGAAGTCCTTTGGATTGAGCGTCTCGGATGACAGGCGTGATCAAGCCACCATCAATCGCTACAGCAACTGAGATGTTAGCTGACTTGTGATAAGCGAACCCGTTATCTGTGTAACTCGCATTGCAGTCAGGTTCTGCCATGAGAGCGAGTGCAGAGGCTTTGATCAGCATGTCATTCACTGAGACCTTTACGCCTTCAGGCGCAGCCGTATTGATAGCCGACCGAGACGACAGAAGCTTATCCAGTTGGATATCCACTTCCAGAGGGAAGTGCGGCACCTGCATAAAGCTCTCGGTCAGACGCTTGGCCACCGTTTTCCGCATACCGTCGAGCGGAACGAGCTCGTAGCTGTCCGGCGCATAAATACGGTCGTCAAGCACTTGAGGCAGAATCAATCCATCAGGCTTAACCGGTGAAGCTGCCGCTTGCGGCTTCTCAGGCGCTCCGGCCTCAGCCGCTTCAACGTCTTTTCGAATGATACGCCCATGAGGTCCGGACCCTTTTACAGATCCAAGGTCTACACCCTTTTGAGCAGCAATTCGGCGCGCAAGGGGGCTCGCTTTGATACGATCGCCATCCTTTTGCGTGGTCGCCAACGCCTTTGGTTTCTCAGGCTCTACTGAAGTTTCTTTTTCTGGCTCTGGCTTAGGCTCCGGTTTGGTGTCCGTCTTTTCAGCCTCGCGATCTTGTTTTGCAGGCTCAGCGTCACCGCCAGGGGCCGAAATTTCGGACGCGTCTTCTCCGTCTTCAGCGAGCATGGCGATAACGGAGTTCACCTTAACGCCTTCTGAGCCTTCCTCGACGAGGATTTTGGCAACTGTACCTTCGTCGACAGCTTCCACTTCCATGGTCGCTTTGTCGGTTTCTATTTCGGCGATCACATCCCCGGAAGAAACAGTATCACCTTCTTTGACAAGCCATTTTGCCAGTTTGCCTTCTTCCATCGTCGGAGAGAGCGCTGGCATGGTAATCTCAATAGCCATGACGACCTCCTATATACCTTCGGAAACCGCTTTAGCGGCTTTGACGATGTCTTCAGTTCCCGGGAGCGAAAGCGCTTCGAGGTTCGCAGCATATGGCAGCGGAACGTCGGCTTGGTGCACGCGCGCTGGCGGCGCATCAAGATAATCGAACGCCTCATCAATAACGGTTGCTACGATTTCAGCGCCAACGCCCATATAGCGCCAGCCTTCTTCGCAGCAGACCAGACGGTTCGTTTTCTTCACGCTTTCTACGACGGTATCGGTGTCGAGCGGTCGAAGCGAGCGCAGATCGATCACTTCAGCGCTTATACCCGCTTCAGCGAGCTGCTCTGCCGCTTCAAGAGCGAACCCAACCATACGAGAATGTGCGACGAGCGTTACGTCTGTGCCTTCGCGGCGGACCTTCGCCTTGCCGATTGGGAGGACCCAATCCTCCACATCAGGAACGTCGAAGGTCTCACCGTACAGAAGTTCGTGCTCAAGGAAGACGACTGGATTCGGGTCACGGATGGCGGCCTTGAGGAGGCCTTTCGCATCAGCGGCATCATACGGCGCAACAACTTTCAGGCCAGGTACATGTGCATACCAGGCTGAGTAGTCCTGGCTGTGCTGCGCACCAACGCGAGACGCAGCGCCGTTTGGGCCACGGAATACAATCGAGCAGCCCATCTGGCCACCCGACATATAAAGCGTCTTCGCAGCAGAGTTGATGATTTGGTCAATCGCCTGCATTGCGAAGTTGAACGTCATGAACTCAACGATCGGCTTCAACTTACCGAACGCGGCGCCGACTCCAAGACCGGCAAAACCGTGCTCGGTGATTGGCGTATCCACCACGCGCTTGTCACCGAACTCGTCTAGCAGACCGCGCGTCACTTTGTAGGCACCTTGGTACTGAGCGACTTCCTCGCCCATTACGAACACAGATTCGTCGCGGCGCATTTCTTCAGCCATCGCATCGCGAAGCGCGTCGCGGATGGTGGTTTCCTTGAAGGTTGTGCCTTCCGGAACCTCCGGGTCATTAGACGGTTTGAAGTCAGGCTTAGGACCTGCCGCGCCTTCGGCAACATCGTCCTCGACTTCAGGTGCTGCCTCAGCGTCTTCATCGCCACTTATTGTTTCGGCAGGCTGGCTGGATGGCGCTTCTACAGAAGCTGCGTCTTCACCTTCTTCCGCAAGCATAGCGATTACGCTATTCACTTTGACGTTTTCTGTGCCGGCTTCGACAAGAATTTTGGCTATCGTACCTTCGTCGACGGCTTCGACTTCCATGGTGGCTTTGTCGGTTTCGATTTCAGCGATCACATCGCCGGAAGAAACGGTATCACCTTCTTTGACAAGCCATTTGGAAAGCGTTCCTTCTTCCATTGTTGGAGAGAGGGCTGGCATCATGATTTCAACAGACATTACACGCCCTCCGCTTCGATAAGCACATCGGTCCAGAGTTCTTTCGGATCCGGCAGTGGGCTCTCTTGTGCAAAATCAACAGACTTAGCGACAACGGCCTTGATGTCTTTGTCGATTGCTTTCAGATCATCTTCCGACGCTTCACCAGCAGCGATCAGCTGCTTCTTGAGGCCTTCAATAGGGTCATGGTGAGAACGAATATCGTCTACTTCTTCCCGCTTACGGTATTTCGCAGGGTCGGACATGGAGTGACCACGGTAGCGATAGGTTTTCATCTCGAGAATCATTGGACCCTTACCTGAGCGAGCGTGCTCAACGGCTTTCATGCCGGCTTCCCGGACTTTCATGACGTCCATGCCGTCTACTTCCATGCCTTCGATCTCAAACGAGATGCCGCGCTTGAAGAGCTCAGTCTCGGACGCATGGCGCTCAACGCTCGTTCCCATCGCGTACATATTGTTCTCGATTACGTATACGACCGGCAGCTTCCAGAGTGAGGCCATGTTGAACGCCTCATACACTTGGCCCTGGTTCGTTGCGCCATCACCAAAATAGGTCAGACACACACGGTCGGTTTCTTTGTATTTATTGGAAAATGCGAGACCGGTGCCGATTGGGACCTGTGCGCCAACGATGCCGTGGCCACCAAAGAAGTTTTTCTCGCGGGAGAACATATGCATGGAACCGCCCTTGCCGCGGGAATAGCCTCCCTCGCGACCGGTCAGCTCGGCCATCACACCATCAGGATCCATGCCGCATGCCAGCATATGGCCGTGATCGCGGTATCCGGTAACAACCTGATCGCCGTCACCTATACAGTCCTGCATGCCGACAACTACGGCTTCTTGTCCAATGTATAGATGGCAAAAACCTGCGATTAGGCCTCGACCATAAAGTTGACCAGCTTTTTCCTCGAAACGCCGGATCAAAAGCATGTCTTTGTAGAATTTAAGTTTTTGGTCAGTCGTAATTTTCGCTTCGCGGGGTGACTTACTCAAATCTGTGCTCCCTATTTGGGGAGAACATAACAATTCGCCGCTCAATTGCTAAGACTGAAAAGGTCTTCGTTTTCGGGTTGCAGGGATGTTAATTCGGGAGGCTCGAGAATTATTTCATTCGGATAGACGAAATGAAACTTCTGACGAGCCAGTTCCTCAATAAGATCATCATCCAGAGAATCTGAGTAAAGCCTTTGAATTTGCGAAGATAATTCATCCCTATGCGAGATCAAAGAGGCACGCTCCCGCTCTAGCCCACGCACATCATCCTGCATGCGGCTCCACTGGGAAAGCCCCTGCTGTCCCGCTATTGCATGATAGCCGAGATAGCTAATTCCACCGAGCAGAACCAGGCTGACGACCGGAAATTTCATGGAAGGGAGCCTCTTCGCGAACAATTTGATGAATGTCGCGAAGAGGCGTTATGATTCCGTTAAGCCTTCAGCGTGCGACGACCCGCGTATACGCCCTGCTCGTCGAGATCTTCCTCGATACGAATCAGTTGGTTGTATTTCGCGAGACGGTCAGAGCGAGCGAGCGAGCCTGTTTTGATCTGACCGCAATTCGTCGCAACCGCAAGGTCCGCAATAGTTGTATCTTCGGTTTCACCGGAACGGTGAGACATGACGGCAGAATAGGAATTGCGCTGAGCAAGGCTAACAGCATCAAGGGTCTCGGTCAGCGTACCGATTTGGTTCACTTTGACGAGGATCGAGTTCGCTGCACCCTTTTCGAGGCCCAT